>Ga0209098_1000865_pt1 | contig 31323 bp, 29 predicted proteins | sample AD_JPNHW1_MetaG_FD_184429 | JGI IMG/M metagenome (GOLD analysis project Ga0209098, IMG submission 184429) | Active sludge microbial communities of municipal wastewater-treating anaerobic digesters from Japan - AD_JPNHW1_MetaG (SPAdes) (version 2) | ecosystem: Engineered > Bioreactor > Anaerobic...
ATCGCCGAGGACCCCCTCCTCAGGAACACGAAGATCATCGCCGAGGCCTGGGATGCGGGCGGCGCCTACCAGGTAGGCTGGTTCCCCGGCGGGCGCTGGGCCGAGTGGAACGACCGTTTCCGCGACGACGTCCGGCGTTTCTGGCGCGGCGACGAGCGGGCAGTCCAGGCCTTTGCCACGAGGGTGACGGGTTCGAGCGACCTCTACCTCCGCGATGGCCGGAAGCCCTTCCATTCGATCAATTACGTGACCTGCCACGACGGCTTCACCCTCAACGACCTTGTCTCCTTCAACGGCAAGCACAACGAGGAGAACGGCGAGGGGAACCGCGACGGCAACGACTCGAACTTCTCCTTCAATTACGGCTACGAAGGGCACTCGACCAATCCCGCGATCAAGGCCGCGAGGAACCGGCAGGTGAAGAACTTCCTCTCGACCCTTCTCCTCTCGATAGGCACGCCGATGATCCTGGGAGGCGACGAGTTCCGGCGGAGCCAGGGCGGCAACAACAACGCCTACTGCCAGGACAATGCGACCAGTTGGTACAACTTCCGCCTCTCCCTCGAGCATGCCGACATCGAGCGCCTCGCGCGCGAGCTCACGGCCTTCAGGCTGCGTCACCCGGCCTTCAGGCGTCCCGAGTTCTTCACGGGCAAGGATGCCGACTACAACGCCATACCGGACATAACCTGGTTCGACGAGGAGGGCCGCAACCCCGACTGGGCCCGCGTGGAGAAGCGCATAGCCTGGCGCATCGACGGCTCCCGCGCGGACACCCTTTCCGACCGGGACGACAGCGACTTCTATGTCATGTGCAATGCCTCGGCGGATCCCTGCGTGTTCAAGGTGGCGCCCGCGCCCCTCAAGCGGCACTGGTTCCGGGTCCTCGACACGGCGGCCGAACCTCCGCGGGACTTCCTGCCCGAGGGGGGAGAGGAAGCCCTGGTGCCCCAGACCTCCTATCCCATGGCGGGGCGGTCCATGGTCCTCCTCATGTCGCGCAGGTAGGAGAGCCAGAGGAAGGCAGCCGCAGAGGCGCTGAGACGCAGAGGAAGGCGGTGAAGAAGGGGTTCGAGACGATAATAATAACAAGTATGAAGATATAGAACCTCCTGATAGAATCCCTGATTCATTTTTATTTCCCCCTTTTCCACTCTGCGTCTAACGCTTCGCTAGACTTCGTTCTGCGACTCTGCGGCCCTATACGATTTACGAATTGTGTGGCCATATGCTGCCGGACTTGCCTGCAGGGGCTTTCGTAGGTATTTTTCCTGTATGACCATGCGGCAAGACGAACAGGGCGAGCGCGACCTCAGGAAGGGACTGCGCGAGCTCTCTGCCCACAGGCCGGACAGGGCTCTCAGGCTGTTCCGGTCCTCGGTGGAGGTTTGTCCTGCCTCGCGTCCCGCAGAGCTCGAGAAACGGCTCTACTGGCTCGCCATGGCCCTCCTCCAGCTGGACCAGGTCGAACTGGCGCTGAAGAGCCTGGCCTCGGCCCAGAAGCTGAGGCCGAGGGGCATCGCCCGCAGGGCCTACCTCCTCCGGGCCAACGATTATGGCATGCCGAGGCGGGCGAGCCCCGACCTCGACGACTTCTATGCCTTCTATTCGATCCAGGTCTGCGGCTTCCTCTCTAGGAAGCGGGGCGGGCGTTTCTCCTCGGAGGAAGAGAAGGACGCGGTGACCCGTCTCGCGGCCCTCGCCTGGCAGGGGCTGAAGAAGGGCGGAAAGCTGACCGGCCTCGGCGCCGGGGAAAAGCTCGACCTATTCCGCGCGCAAAGGAATGTTTTTCCCGACTTCATCGTGGAGGAGGGGGGGCGCGCTTCCATTTCGAGCGCGTCGTTTTCCATCACGGTCGATTTCCGGAGGGCCCGGGTGATAAGGCCCGATGACAGCTGCTCCTGCGGCAGCGGTCTGCCCTACAGGCTGTGCTGCGGTCGTCTCGATTCCTCGGCCTGTAGGGGCTAGTTCTCATTCATCCTTCCTGAATATTCTGCCTTTTTCCGCAATGTGTACCATTTGGTGACAGAATCGCTGCCGATACCGAATAGTGTTTCGAAAGGAAACATATTTCCGGGGCTTTCGCGGAGCGTGTTTCTTTTGTTCCCATGGATGGCGTTTTGTGCCCTCCTCTCGGCGCGGATCCGCAGCTCTGGCGACGAGAGTCGCGCCTTCATGTCGCTGGCTATACATATTGTGGCATGATGTTAAATCGATATACGAAAACAAGATAACATTCGTTGGCGCGCAGTGTTCCGTCCGGGCTGCAAAATTTCTCCGATTCCCTCGATGGTTGGCATGATCCCTGCATAGATATTAGCGCCTATGGAGGTTGTCATGGCCCACAAGAATGCATGCCTGAACGAGAGCGCGAGCTGCGACGAGAACGTCCTTTCCATGTACCTCAAGGAAATCAACCGCATCCCCCTCCTCAGCAGAGAGGATGAAGATAAGTACGCGCGCCTCGCCGCGAAAGGCGACCAGCATGCGCGCGACATGCTCGTGAAGTCCAACCTTCGCTTCGTGGTCAACGTCGCCAAGAAGTACCAGAACCAGGGCATGCCCCTCTCGGATCTCATCTCCGAGGGCAACATCGGCCTCATGAACGCCATCGAGCGCTACGACGTCGACAAGGGCTACCACTTCATCAGCTACGCGGTCTGGTGGATCCGCCAGGCCATCCTCAAGGCAATCTGCGAGAAGTCGAGGATGATCCGCCTCCCCCTCAACAGGGCCAACGAGCTCGTCCAGATCGAGAAGGCGCGGAAGACCCTCGAGGGCGCCCGCTCCGAGGACGAGGAGATCCGCGAGATCGCCCGCCTCCTCGACATGGACGCCGACCACGTGGCCGACCTCGTCGCCGTCAGCCGCGACCTCGTCTCCCTCGAGAGCCCCGTCTTCGAGGAGCGCGATTCCTCCGTACTCGGCGACTTCGTCGAGAACGAGAACTATGTCTCGCCCGAGGATTACGTGGTGGGCGAGGGCCTCAAGGAGGACATCAACGCTGTCCTCTCGACCCTCACCGACAAGGAGCGCGAGGTCATCGAGTACCGCTTCGGCCTCAACGGCCGCCGCGCCATGAGCCTCAAGGAGATCGGAGACCGCTTCAGCCTGACCAAGGAGAGGATCCGCCAGATCGAGAAGAACGCGCTCAAGCGCCTCACGCAGCAGAACCGCTCGGAGCTCCTCGAGGCCTATGTAGCCTGACCGTCAGCCAATACGTCTAGAGCCGGGGCCGTCCTAGTGGGGCGGCCTCGTTTTTTTGGGCCGGGTTCGAACCGTTTTATGGACTTGGTGGAGCGGGGCCTGGCAGGCGAAAAAGCAATCGGCGCTGCGCGCGGTTTTTTTTTCGCCTGCCACCCGCGGCTCCGCGAATTCATAAAGCGTGTGGGACTGGTTCAACCAACGTGACTGCCAAGGAGGGCGGCCGCGGGGTTGGCGTATGGGCTGGCGGGCGCTCATGGGATCGCGGTGGGCAGCGGTTCTTGCGGGCGGCGCTTTGGAGAAGGCCGTTGGGGGCAATTGGCGCTTCGCGCGATTGCCGCGCAGGAGGCGCGCAGGGGAAGAGGGAGAGAGGAGAGGGAGGGGCAATCGGCGCTTCGCGCGATTGCCGCGCCAGGGGGCGCGCAGTGGAAGAGGGAGAGAGAAGAGGGGGCAATCGGCGCTGCGCGCGATTGCATGCGGGAAAAGAAAAGAGGCACCGCGGGGAGCGGTGCCTCTTTCGCATAACGGTTACTCCCGGGCGCCGAGGCGCGGCCGCCGGGCGCGCGGGTCAGGAGAGGCCGGTGATCGAGACCTTGGGGAGGAGGACGGCCTCGGGGCCGAGCATGTTCTCGACGAGGGCGCGCTCCTTCGAGAGACGGATGGAGCCGCGGTTGTCGAAGAGGCTGCCCGTGATCGAACCGCCCGTCACGGGGTGACGCTCCTTGCCGTCGAAGATGTAGGCGAGGCGGATCTCGCCGCCGAAGTCGCCCGAGTCCTCGTCCACGGTGAAGTCCGAGAAGAAGGCCGCCTCGATGTGAGGTTGGGCCCGGAAGTCGGCGACGCTCTTCGTGCCGCCTTCGATGGAAAAGAGGGGGTAATTGCCTTCGGGCTGGAGGCCGAGGAAGGCCGCATAACGCGAGGGACCGTAGAGCTTCTTCGCGACGCCGCGGTCGCAGAGGAGGACACGGTCCAGGGGGATGCCCTCGGGGTCGAAGGGGGCGGAGGCAGCGGCGCCCTCGAGGCGGGCCTCGGCGTAGAGGGTGACGGAATCGTAGGCGCCGTCGGCGCCGGCCGCGGCTTCGGGGCCGTGGACGGAGGCGCCAAGCTCGAAGGGCGAGGATTTGCCGTAGACCGCGTAGGCGTTGAGGTTCGCGTGGAACCAGCCAAGGAGCTCCTCGGCGTTGGCACCCGTGAGGATGAGGGGAAGGCCCTCGACCGTGGGCGTTGGCACGGCGACGGCGCGGTCGGCCACGAAGCGGAGGCGGGTGGCCAGCTCCTCGGTGAAGCGCCCGGGCGTGGCGGCCGCGAAGGAGAAGAAGTCCGTGAGCTCCACGGGGCCTTCCTTCGAGCCGGCCTCGACCGTGAACTCGACGTAGCCCTTCCAGCCCTCGAAGCGGGCGTCGACGCCGCGCGAGTTGACGATGCGGGTCTCCTCCCTCGCGAGGAAGAGCTCGAGGGAGTTGACGTTGGCGCCCTTCACCTTGGCCTCGCCCGCGTAGAGGGCCGTGGCGAGTTCGCCCATCGTGGCCGATATCGGACGGCCTGCGAAGGCGTCGGGCGCCGGCGCGATGCGCGCCTCAGCCTTGCCGGGGAGCTCGTACCAGGGGTTGCGCGAGCGGGCTGCCGCGAAGGCCGCGCGCTCGACGAGCTTCCGGACCTCCGCCTCGTCCATGGTGGGATGGACGGTGACCGTGGCCTCGCCGCGGGTCTTCGAGCCGTCCTCGGCCTTGCCGTCGACGTAGACGACGAGGTCGTAGCCGCGCTTCGCGACCTCGCGCCTCATGTCGAGCTTCCGGCCGATGAAGAAGGCCTCCTCGCCGTGGCGGGAGCGTTCCGTGATGCGCCAGTCGGAGATCTCATGCCGTGCGGCCAGGGCCGCGATAATCGTATCTATCATCATCCGAGCCTCATCCTTGTCTTGACGCAGGGTCCGCCCGAGGAGACCTTGGCGAACTCCTTGTAGCCCTTGCCGCAGGCGCCCGAGCCGCCCAACTCGAAGTCCTTCGAGAGCATATCGATCGCGCAGAGCACGTCGGGCACGTAGCCGGAGCAGTAGACCGGCGAGGCCACGCGGCCCGTGAGCTTGCCATCCACGATCTCCTTGCCCACGAGGGCGATGAGCTGGATGCCCCAGTTGCGGGGATCCTCCATGCCCGAGTTGAGGCGGTCGAGGAGCCAGCCCTTCTTCGTCGAGGCTACCATCTCCTCGAGGGTCGAGGTGCCGGACGCGAAGTAGGTGTTGGTCATGCGCGCGTAGGCCTTGTGGTCGTAGGCCTGCCTGCGGCCATTGCCGGTCGCGGGCATCCTGAGCGAAAGGGCCGAGAGGGCGTCCGAGAAGCCCGCCACGAGGATGCCGTCCTTGATGACGGTGGTCGTGGTGCCGAGGTTGCCCTCGTCGTCGAAGAGGAAGGAGCCCGTCTGCTCGACGCCGGCGGCGCCGTCGTACATCGTGACCATGGGGCTCGCGACCTGCTTGCCGAAGTACTCGGCCGCCTTGGCGCGCTTCTTCACGAACATGTCGAGCTCGACGCCGTGGCCGAAGGCCTCGTGGGCGAGGGTGCCCGACATGTCGGGCATCATGATGACCTCGTACTCGCCGGGCTCGATGCGGACCGCGTCGAGGAGGGCGGTGAGCTCGGTGGCGAGCTCGGGGACCTGGGCCTCGAGCCGGTCGAGGACCTCGAGGCCGAGGAGTCCCGAGGCGGCGCGGTAGGAGGTCTTGGCCACCTCGCCCCGGCGCGAAACCCCGAAAACGTAGGCCTGGGACCAGTCGAAGGTCTGGAAGAGGTCGCGATGGGGCGACACGAAGCAGCGCGAGACGCGGACGAAGTCGGCCCTCGTCGTGGCCGAGACGATGCCCGGCGCCTCGAGGAGCTTGTCCCTGACCGCGGCGAGGCGGGAGAGGCAGCGTTCCGGATCGACGGCAAAGGCGTCGACGGCGACCTTGCCGCGATGCTCGGCCCTGGCCGGCTCGTCTGGCAGGGTCGGATAACGCGTCGCGTCCTTCGCGGCGGCGAAGAGGGCGTCGAGGCGTTCCGCAATACGGTCCGCGATCGCGCTTGCCGCGGCAGCGGTGGGGTCTGACCCCTCGAGCTCGTTGAAGGCATATTCGACGATGTGGCCGTCCCTCTGGGCCCGGACGACGAAGCCGCGCTGGACCCACATGGGCTCTCCGGCCCAGGTCTCTCCGCGCATGGTCCTGTAGGCGATTCCCGAGTCGTCGGTCCCGAGGATGGACAGGTAGTCGTACCTCTTCGACAGGCGCTCGACGATGAGCCTCAGTAAAGGCCTCCTCGCTTCGAGGAAGGCGCTTGGTGTGCTCTCTGGCATGGATCCTCCCAAGTACGGTTCGAGGATAGCTTTTGTCCACGGGGTTGGGAAGAGAGAGATCGAATAAAACGGAATCGAAAACGGCCAGGTCTTTCGTGGTGATGCTATTTATAAGAATCTTTTCTCGCCGCGATATCGAGGATGAAAACTATGACCGTCTCCTCGGAGACCTTGTAGAACAGCCGGTGATTCCCGATCCTGAACCGGTAGATTTCCCTGTACTCGCCCTTCAGCTTCTTGATGTTGGGGCCATAGAAGGGATTCTCCCGAAGGATGGGATAGACATAGTCCCTGATCTTTCCATAAAGAGAACTGTATGCCCGCGTCGTTATTTTCTTGGAGAAGGTCTCGGTCTCCGCGATCTTGAAGCTAGCCAATGACCTTGTACCTTCCGGCCTTGACGTCGGCCAGGCCCTTTTTCAGGTCCTTGCCGATCTTGAGGATCTCGTTCATCTCCTCATCGTCGACGATCGCTTCGTCTACGGTGTAGTTGATCGTCGCATACTCGATGTAATTGGAAATCGTCCTCTTCTGCCCTTCCGCCGCCCTTCGTATCATCTCGTACACGGCGTCATCCACGCGGACAGTGATCGTCTTTGCCATATCCGCTCCTTGCTTCAATAGTATTCAATCGTCTTCAGTTGGGCAAGCGCGCCACGGTTTCCCTGTGCGGGGAAGGCCAATGCCGCCAAGCACGTAATGATCTATACAATAAGGCACTGGAGATGCCTTTCCGATTGAGGGATTCGCCCGCTCCCTTGACTACGGGCTTCCCGCCTGAATATACTGCGAACATTAGGCAGGCATTTTCCGTTATTATCTATCTGCCCCGCGACCGCCGGGTTCCGGCATCGCCTGATACCTGATGAGCTGTCGGTGATCGACGGCATGATATATACCGCGTCGCGGAAGCGACGCACGACTATCGCGACCGTCGTACATCGACGCGAGCGAAACAAAAGGCGAGCGTCGATACACGACGTCAACCTATAAGAACGTGCTGCGCAAGCAGCACACGATAATCGCGACCGTCGTATGCCGACGGCGCATTACATAATGGGGCGCCGTCGGCAAACGACGGTTACCTATAAAACCGCGTCGCGGAAGCGACGCACGACTATCGCGACCGTCGTATACCGGTATTACCCGAGCTTCCCAAGCTCGTGAAGCGGGTTCGACTCCCGTCGGTCGCTACAAAAAAGGAAAGGCCCGGCTAGCGCTGGGCCTTTCCTTTTTTGTAATGAGCGCCGACGGGAGTCGAAGGGAAAGCGCTCCGCACAAAGCCCGATCATATGAGGGCTTTGCGCGGTCGAGGCTGCATGGAAGCGCGCGAGCTGGCGAGCGCGCGAAGCAGCCGAGAGCGCTTTCCCCGGCCCGGAAGCCCGAGACAGGACGTTGAGGGCTGGAGGGCGACTCCCGAACTGAAGGTGAGTTTGAGGCTCGGCTACATGCTGGGCCTTTCCTTTTTTGTAATGAGCGCCGACGGGAGTCGAACGTCCATGCGCGCCGAGCGGAGCGAGGGAAGGCGGACAGGATGTCCGCCGCCAGCGCATGGGCGCGGCCCGGAGCGGCGAACGAAGTCTAGCGAAGCGTTAAACAGGACGTTGAGCCGCGTAGGGCGACTCCCGTCGGTCGCTGCTCAAGCCCGTTCGAAAGGACGGGCTTCATCATTTATAAGCTCCCTCGAACCTTTTCATGACTCTATGGCGCGGGGCCTGGCAATGGAAAGCACAATGAGCTTCGCTGCGCTCAGTCCCTGCGCTTTCCTTTGCCACCCGCCGCGTTACGGGTCGATAAGAAAAGCGCTACGGGATTCAGCCAACGAAGACATCCTTCCGGACGCGGTTGCTTTGCGTGATAGGCCAGGTCTGTGGGAAGTCGGATGCCTGTCCGCCCCAACATGTGGCCCTGCGCAAGCGGGGCTTTTTCTTTTCCATAGGCGCCGACGGGAGCCCTAGGGATCGAGCGGGCTTCAGAACTCGACGGAAAAGGTCGTGTAGCAGTTGTAGGGGGTGCAGGGCTGGAGCTGGACGGATTCGACGCGGGCGCCGGGGGGGCCGGAATGGAGCCAGTGGGCGAAGGTCGCGAGGGCTTCGGGAGGGCCCTCGGCATGGACTTCGACATCGCCCTCGTCGGTGTTGCGGACCCAGCCCGAGAGTCCGAGGCGGTCGGCCTCGCGGCAGGCGCAGTAGCGGAAGCCGACGCCCTGGACGCGACCTATGACTGTGGCATTGAAGGCCGCGACCCTGGCGGCGGGCTGTTTGCCTGCGTCGGGGCCAGGGGCCGGAGGGGGATCAGCTCGCCTGGCCGCCATGCATCGACTCGATGAGCTCCGCCACGCGCTGCTCGAGGGCGGAGTAGTCGAAGGGCTTGTAGATGACCTCGAAGGGGATGTGGAAGTCGGGCCTGAGGAAGCCCGAGGTGATGATGACCTTCTTGTCGGGACAGTATTTCTTGAGGAACTTGACCCAGTAATCGCCGCCGAGGACGTCCATGCGGTAGTCCGTGACGATGATATCGACCTCGTAATCGAGGAGCTGCTTGATCGCCCCGACGCCATCGGAGGCCACGAGGACGTCGTAGCCCTTCTTGCGCAGGTAGTCCCGCAGCGTGAGGCGGATGGCGTCCTCGTCCTCGACGACGAGGATGAGTCCCTTACTCGGCATGCCGCTCCTTCACCTTTCCAGCGAGGTCGGTGACGGTGCCCATGAGGCGATCGAAATCGAGGGGCTTGGGGAAGAAGGCGTCGGCGCCTTCGGAGAGGATCTCCTCGCGGACCTCGGGACGGTCGAGGCCCGTGATGGCGATGACGAAGGGCTTACCGAAGACGGGATCTTCCTTGATCTTGCGGCAGACCGCATAGCCGTCGAGGCCGGGGAGATTGATGTCGAGGACCACGAAGCCCGGGCGCTTGTCGGAGATGAGGCGCCCCGCCTCGAAGCCGTCATGGGCCTGGGAAATGTGGAGCCAGTCGAGGTGCTTCTCGAAGTAGCGCTTGATGATGTCGTTGAGTTCCTCGTCGTCGTCGACGACCACGAGGCTGTTCCAGTCCACATCGTCCTTGCACTGGGCCTCGAGCTCGGGCGGGACGCGCATCCCCCGCTTTTCGAGGAAGGCGACGAGGTCTTCCGCGTAGATGCGGTACTGGCCACCTGGAGTCGTGAAGGCCTTGAGGTAGCCATTCCTGATCCAGTTGATCGCGGTCTGATTCACGACTCCGCAGAGGTTTGCCACTTCCAGGGCCGAGAAAATCCGAACCTTCTTGACGCTCTTGGACATGTCTGTTCCTGGCCTTATGAATGTGCATTATAGCAAAAATGTCTATAATGTCAAAGCCCCTGATCTTACTCCACAATCACGACATGGATATCGTAGCACGCCCTTGGGGGCGGCGCCAGAAGCAAATGAAGGTTTTTACCTCCTGGATATCGCCCTGATGCTTCTACAGGCGCGGGGTTGAGTCGCCATAAGGGGGAGCCTCGAAGGCTGCCGGAAGGCTTGAAATTTGCCCCTTCTTCCCGTACCGTAGCGCCCATGGAATTGACCCAAGCCTTCATCGACGGGCTCAAGGTGGACGAGGTCCAGATCATGGACCGCATCGCCAGGGAGCTCACGATCAGGACGCCCCAGGTGTCCGCCGTCATCAGCCTCATCGGGGAGGGTTGCACCATCCCCTTCATCAGCCGCTACCGCAAGGAACGCACCGGCAGCCTCGACGAGGTCCAGGTGCGCGACTCGGCGCACCTCTTCGAGACGTACAAGAACCTCGAGGAAAGGCGCCTTGAGGTGGTCCGGGGCATCTTCGCCCTCGGGAAGCTCGACGAGGCCCTCTTCAAGAGCCTCTCCAAGGCCTCGACCCTCGCCGAGATCGAGGATATCTGGCTGCCCTTCAAGAAGAAGAAGAAGACCCGCGGCATGCTCGCCCTCGAGCGGGGCCTCGAGCCCCTCGCGGAGATCATGCTCAAAGGCGGCGACGCAGAGGTCGAGGAAGCCGCGCCCCGCTTTGTCCGCCAGCCGGCGGAAGGCGAGGCGGCGGAGCTCGCCGTCGAGACGCCCCGCGACGCCATCCAGGGCGCCATGGACATCATCGCCGAGCGCCTCTCCCAGGACCCGGACTCGCGCGCCGCGGTGAAGAAGCTCTACCTCTCCTACGGCAAGCTCGTCACGAAGGGCGTGGGCGACGAGGCGAAGAAGGAAACCTCGACCTACCAGATGTACTGGGACTACTCCGAGCCCCTCGGCCAGCTCAAGCCCCACCGCATCCTCGCGGTGAACCGCGGCGAGCGCGAGGGCGAGCTCGAGGTGAAGCTCGACGTGGACGAGGACCAGGCCATCGAGACCCTCGAGCGGAGCCGCGATGTGCGGAACAAGTACCACAAGGAAGCCATCGACGACGGCCTCAGGCGCCTCCTCTCGCCCGCGGTCCTCCGCGAGATCCGCTCCGACGCCGGCGAGGCGGCCGACGGCCACGGCATCGAGGTCTTCTCCGAGAACCTCAAGAACCTCCTCATGAGCCCGCCCATCAAGGGCACCCGCGTCCTCGGCGTGGATCCCGGCATACGCACGGGCACCAAGTGCGCCTGCCTCGACGAGACGGGCAAGTTCCTCGACTACTTCGTGGTCTTCCAGGAGCAGAAGCCGGACGAGGCGAAGAAGGCGATAGCCGCTGCCATCAAGAAGCACGACATGAAGCTCGTGGCCGTGGGCAACGGCACGGCGAGCCACGAGATGCAGGAGATCGTGGCGGCGGCCATTTCGGAAAATGGCCTCGGCTGCGAGTTCACCGTCGTCGACGAGGACGGCGCCTCGGTCTACTCCGCGAGCGACGCGGCCCGCGAGGAATTCCCCGAGCTCGACCTCACGATCCGCGGCGCCATCTCCATCGGCCGCAGGCTCCAGGACCCCCTCGCCGAGCTCGTGAAGATCGACCCCAAGTCCATAGGCGTGGGCCTCTACCAGCACGACGTCAACCAGAAGCGCCTCTCCGACAGCCTCGACGAGGTGGTGGGCTCGGTGGTCAACAACGTCGGCGTCAACCTCAATACGGCGAGCCACTCCCTCCTCAAGTACGTGTCGGGCATCAACTCGGGACTCGCGAAGAAGATCGTGAAGTACCGCGAGGCCAACGGCAAGATCACGGGCCGCGACCAGCTCAAGGCCATACCCGGCCTCGGCGACAAGACCTTCGAGCAGTGCGCGGGCTTCCTCAAGATCCCCGAGAGCGAGAACCCCCTCGACAACACCTGGGTCCACCCCGAGAACTATGCCCTGGCCGAGGCCCTCCTCCCCATCGTGAAGGCAGGACGCGACCCCTCCCACGAGGAGCGCGCCGAGCTCAAGACGAAGTTCAACGTGGGCGAGGCGACCCTCGACGACCTCGTGACCGAGCTCAAGAAGCCCAACCGCGACCCCCGCGAGAGCTTCCCCAAGCCCATACTCCAGAAGGGCGTCATCAAGTTCGAGGACCTCTCCGAGGGCATGATGGTCCGCGGCAAGGTCAAGAACGTGGTCGACTTCGGCGCCTTCGTCGATATCGGCATCAAGGAGTCGGCCCTCATCCACGTTTCCGAGATGTCGGACCGCTTCGTGAAGGACCCGATGGAGTGCCTCAAGGTCGGCGACGTGAAGGACTTCCGCATCATCAGCCTGGACCTCGCGCGTAAGCGCATCGGCCTCTCGCTCAAGAGCGAGGGCGCGAGGAGCCAGGGCGGCGTTGGCGGCGGCTCGGCCCACGGCGAGCGCAGACCGTCACGGGAAGGCGCGCCGCGTGGCGCGGGTTCAGACCGAGCGGACGCGGGCTCCATGGCGGCGCCGAGGCGCGAGGCGGGGACGGGCCGCGAAGGTGCGGCTCCCGGCGGCGCGAGGCGGGTCGTGGTCGTCAAAAAAGGTGAGAGCTCCGGGGCGCCGGCGAGCGGCGATTCACGGCGTGACGAGCGCGGACCGCGGCCCGAGAAGAGCTGGGAGCCGCGGAAGCCGAGCCGGGATGACGACGACGGGATGACCTACAATCCCTTCGCGGAACTCCTCAAGAACAGGGACAAGCCGGAGACGAAAAAGCCGGACACGAAGAAGAAGAAATAGCCGTGAGTGTCACGAAGCTTTGATTTCCGTGGAACATCAAAGCTTCGTGACACTGATATAGGGCTGTGTAGTATTTATTCAGTGAAAATAAAGCAGCAAAAATAACGGCAGCGAATAGGGACGATTGATTCTCCATAGGGGTCGTGATAGATTGTTCAGCGCTTGAACAATCCGCTTTCCTCCCCCGGAAAAGCCGAACAAGCGATGATGCCGGTTTCTTGACGCAGGAGCGCGTTTCGACCGCCCTGCGCTCGCCGGCGGACATGGCCTGGCGAAAACCGCGACATTGGGCCGCGGCTGGCCAAGCCATGTCCAATGGCTACCGTAGAGCCTACCAAAACATACATGCCCGACACCGAACTCGACCTCCTCGAAAAACTGCATTCCCTCGAGCGCAGCCCCGCCCGCATCACCCAGAGGGGGCTTGCGACTGCGGCGGGGCTTTCTCTCGGCATGACGAATGCCCTCCTGCGCCGCTTCGAGGAGAAGGGCTGGGTCAGGGTCACGCGCCGTTCGGCCAAGAGCGTGGAATATGCCGTGACCCAGGCGGGCATCGAGGAAATTTCCCGACGCGCCGCCGGCTATTTCCAGCTGGCCGCCCGCAGTGCGGAGTCATACCGGGCCAAGATCGAATCCTTCGTGGGCAATGCGAAGGACGGGGGCGCCACGACGATCGTGCTCTCGGGCCAGAGCGACATCGATTACATCATCGAGAACATCTGCGACCGATACGGGATCGTCTTCGTGAAGAGCGCCGATCCCGACCGCGCCTCGAGCCTGGCGAGGAAGCCCGGCGTCGTCCTCCTCTATTCGGCGCAGCCGAATTCCGGGACAGGCGATGGCGGCTTCCTCCTTTCCTCGGTCGTCGCGGGCATCATCTAGCGGGGACGATATGGCAGAACCTCTGGCGACAGACGCCCTGGCTCCCTTTTTCCGGTCGCACTCCTCGGTGCGATCGAAGACGTACATGCTTTTCGTCCTCCTCCTGGCCGACATAGCAGCCGTCATGTTCTGTTTCGGCTTCGGTTTCTTCGTCGTCAACGCCTACGACCTCACGATCATCGACTTCAAGTCCTTCGTCACCTACTGGCCCTACCTGCCGGCCTTCATCCTGATCTTCGCTGTCCTCCATCTCTATCCTGGCCTCTCGCTGCCTCCCGCCGAGGAGCTCAGGCGCTACACGATCGCTTCGCTTTTCGGCCATGCGAGCATCATCCTCGCCCTCTATATCGGGGCGAGGGAATTCACCCCGTATTCCGTGGCCTTCGGCATCAGCTGGCTCGCGAGCGTGCCCGTCCTGGCCCTCGCGAGGGCCACGGCCAGGGCGATTTTCCGCAGGTCGCGCTGGTGGGGGATTCCAGCCGTCGTCTTTGGCGCGGGCAAGACCGGGCGGATGGTCACCGACCGACTCCTCGACCATCCCATCATCGGCTACCTGCCCGTGGCCATGCTCGACGACAACCCGGAGCTTGCAGGCTCCTACCGCGGCGTACCGATCCTGACCGGGACGGATCTCGGCCAGGCCATCGCGGAGCGATACCGCGTCGATGCGGCCATCGTGGCCATGCCGGGCGTGGACCGGGAGAAGCTGTCGGCCATCGTCGGCGACTCGGTCCGGAGCTACCGCGACTACATGCTCATCCCGGATTTCTTCGGCATGACGAGCAGCTGGATGAGCGTCCGCGATTTCGAGGGCATCCTCGGCCTCTATACGACGCAAAGGCTCGTTAGCCCCCTTAACCGCGCCGTGAAACGGGCGGTCGAATTCGTCATCACCATCATCGGCAGCGTCATCCTCCTGCCCGCCATAGGCGTCATCGCCCTCCTCGTGAAGCTCGACTCGCCGGGTCCGGTCTTCTACGGGCACCATCGCCTTGGCAAGGACGGGAAGCCCTTCACCGCCTGGAAATTCCGCTCCATGGTGCGCAATTCGCGCGAGGCCCTCGAGAACCTCCTCGCGACCGACCCCGAGGCGAAGGCCGAGTGGGAAGCCTCCTTCAAGCTCAAGAACGATCCCCGCATCACCCGCATGGGGCGCTTCCTCAGGAAGACGAGCCTCGACGAGCTGCCCCAGATCTGGAACGTGATCAGGGGCGACATGAGCCTCATCGGCCCCCGGCCCATCATCGAGGAAGAGGTGTCGAAGTACGGGCACCACTACAGGCTCTTCTCGAGCGTGAAGCCCGGGCTCTCGGGGCTCTGGCAGGTGTCGGGAAGGTCCAATACCGACTATGACGAGCGCGTGGCCCTGGACATCTACTACATCCAGTCCTGGTCGCTCTGGCTCGATCTCTACATCCTCTTCAAGACCGTCGGCGTCGTGCTGGGCGGGAATGGGGCATATTGAACGGCGAGCGCATGGAGCAGCGAATGCCTCTCATCTCCGTACTGACACCGACGTACAACCGGGCGCGCACCCTGCCGCGTCTCTGCGAATCGTTATCTGCCCAGGGGTTCCGGGATTTCGAGTGGCTCGTCGTGGATGACGGGTCGACGGACGATACCACGAGCGTCCTTGAGGCCCTGTCGGAATCCGCCTCATTTCCGATCCGTACCATGAGGACCCCCAACGGGGGAAAGCATCGGGCCCTGAATCAGGGGATCCCGGAAGCCCACGGCGATTGGGTCTATATCGTCGATTCCGACGACTACCTACCCGTGAACGCTCTGGAAAGGATAGCGAGCCTTTTGCCCGAAGCGGCTTCGCAGCCAGGCTGTTGCGGCCTGATAGGTCTCCGGGGCGACACGAAGGGCGGGGTGATAAGTTCGGGATTACCGGCAGAACCGCGATTCCAGACAATAGTTGAGCTATCCTTTCAGCGCCATGTCACCGGAGACAAGGCCCTGATATTCCGGAAAGACAGCCTTCTTCGCTTTCCCTTCCCGGAGTTTGAAGGCGAGAAATTCCTCACGGAATCGGTGGTCTGGTATCGTATGGGCAAGGAAGGGCTATCGCTCCTGGTCGTCGACGAAGTCCTCTATGAGTGCGAGTACCAGGACTCGGGCCTTTCGGACAAGAGCCTCGAGCTGCGTATACGGAATCCGAAGGGGAATCTCCTCTACTATTCCGAACAGCTTGATCTGGACCTGCCCTTCCCTTATAAGCTCAGACCGGCGATCAACTATATGCGATTTTCGCTCATTGGCGGTACCAAGCCCAGGGTTGCTCTCGAAGGCCTTTGCCATGGGCGGATCCTGGCCCTGCTTTCCCTGCCGGTCGCCTCCATCATGGCGGCGCGGGATTCTGCCCTTCTGCGGAGCAGGGGATGAAGGTCCTTCATGTGATCAATTCCCTCGCGGCAGGCGGGGCGGAGCGTCTCGTTTCGGATCTCCTGCCCCGGCTCCGCACGGCCGGTATCGATACCGAGCTCCTCGTTCTCGACGCGCGCGGCGACGCCTTTTCCGAAGCCCTGGTCCAGGCCGGAGTGCCGGTGAGGTTCGCGAGACCACGAGGCGCCAATCCCTACTCGCCGGCCCGCATGAGCGACATCGGACGGGCGGCAAGGGAGCTGGAACCTGACCTTGTCCACGCGCACCTTGCACCGGCTTTCCACTGGTGCGCCCTGGGGCTTCACGGCATCCCCCTCGTTGCGACGGAACATGCCACGAAAAACCGGCGTATGGGAAACCCCTTGCTTAGGCGTTTCGAGCGGTCCTGTTACTGGCGATATGCCGGTATCGCCTGTGTCAGCAAGGATACGGCCCAGGCCCTTGTCGAATGGACCGGGCTGCCGACTGAACGTTTTCCCGTGATCCCGAACGGGATTCCCATCGAGCGCTTCACCCATAATGGCAGGCCCGCGGCCGATGTCAGCGCCTGGCTCGCGGGCAGGAAGGGAATAGCGATGACCGCCCGCCTCATTCCCGCCAAGGGACATGAGGTAGCCATACGTGCCCTGGCCAGCCTTCCCGAGGACCTCTGCATGGTCTTCATCGGCGATGGGCCGGAACGCCCGAAGCTCGAGGAGCTCTCGCGCAAGCTCGGGGTCGGCCCGCGCTGCCTCTTCCTGGGCAGCAGGGCAGACGTGCCCGAGATCCTCGAAGCCTGCGACCTCTATCTCCAGGCTTCATACGCCGAGGGCTTTGGCATAGCCGCCCTGGAAGCGATGGCCGCGGGGCTTCCCGTCGTGGCCAGCGAGGCCCCGGGACTGGGAGACCTCGTACGGGGCGCGGGTACGCTTTTCCCGGCCGGCGACGCAGGGGCCTGCGCCGCAGCCATCGGGAATCTGATTTCAAACGGAGTCGAGATGGAGAAACGGCGGGACCTCGGACGCGACCGTGCCAGGGAATACTCGATCGAAGGCTGCGCGGAGCGGTATGCGACGCTCTATGGGAAGATCCTGTCGGAGCCGAGGATGGAGCGATGATCCCCTATATCCTCGCCTTTGCGCTCCCCGTAGCGCTCTTTCCGCTCCGGTCGAAGAGCCGCCTCTCCTACGTCTTCATCCTGGCGGCTGCCTGGTCGATCTTTGCGGGAATCCGCCTGGACATCGGGGGCGGTGATTACTCCGCATATCGCGATTTCTTCCTTTCGCTCAAGGGCTTCCAGGGTATCGCTTCCTCGACCTGGGAACCGCTCTTCCGGTACCTCGCCGGTTTCTGCAGCTACGCCGGACTGTCCTTCCACGGCTTCTTCACGATCGTAGCCCTCCTCGGGATATTGCCGGCAGTCTATGTCGTGGACAAGCATTCTCCCGATACTCCGCTTGCGCTCTTCGTCTATGGCACCGAGTTCATGCTCTATGGCAGCTTCGTCATCCTGCGCGCGGGCATCGCGATCGGCATCGGCTTCCTGGTCCTGGATGCGACGCTCCGGAAGAACTACCTCGCGGCCATCGTCTGGGCCTTGCTGGCGATTGGCTTTCACAATTCGGCCGCCGCTCTACTCCTCCTCGTCCCCTTCTCGTTCGAGCTCAGGCCCTGGTTGCGGACGACCGTTTTCGCGCTCGCCGGCGCGCTCGGCATTGCCTTGATACTCGTCATCTATGCGAAACCCGATGTCTTCATGTCCCAGCCCGTCCTTAACCGTTTGTTTTACTATATATCGAGCATTGCGGAGGGCGGCGGACAGCGCCTCAATCCCCTCAACATCCTCGAGGTGCTCGCGCTCTCCTTCCTGCTGTATCGCTACGCCGATGACGCCGCGCCCGCGATCCGGAACGCCTTCCTCCTTTTCACGATCGTCATCCTGTTCGCCAACATCGAGGCGATCTTCGTGCGCATCGGGAGCTTCTACAGAATTTCGGTCGTCTTCCTCATCCCCTATTTCGTCAGGGGAAGGCCGGAAGGGAAGCCCGAGAAAATCCTTGGCGCGGGCTTCGTCCCCGCAGGCATCTCGCTCTACTACCTCGCCAAGATCGTGCGCTGGCTCATCGTTACGGCGAACGATATCGGCGGTTTCCTGCCCTTCCGCGCATTCTTCTAGGTCTCCATGAGGTCCCTTCGTTGCGAGTCATCATCATTTCGTACTATTTCCCTCCATTCATGAACGTCGGGGGCTTCAGGGCCCTTTCCTGGGCGAGACACTTCCTCGACGAGGGGCATGATGTCGTCGTCATCCATGGCGATGGCATGGAGATCGACGCCTGCTGCTATTTCCCCGAAAAGGCCGGGAGGGAATTCCGGAGCGTACAGGTTCACAATCCCTTTCTTCCATCTGTTCCGGCAACAGTAGCTGCCGTGCCCAGGCCTCCAACCCGAGGGAGGGCCATTGCAGCGCTCAAGGATCGCGTCAAGGGCTTCATCCCCATCCTTGATGCCTACGGGAAATGGGCGAGGGCCGCGGTAAAGACCGCCGAAGCGGAAGCGGCGAGGATGGGCGGTGTCGACCTCATAGTCTCCACGTCCTTCCCTCTCTCCGCGCATGCGGTCGCGCGAAGACTCAAGAGCAAGACCGGAGCCTTCTGGGTCGCGGACTTCCGGGATTTCTACGGACAGTTCGACTCGACCGTCCTCAAGGGCCTGAGGCCGAGGACCAGGAAGATCCAGCGCTTCGTCCGGAGCGTCGGCGCCGAGGCGGACCTCGTGACGACCGTTTCGGAAAAGCTCGCCGGGATCATTTCCCGAAGCGTCCAGGCGCGGCGGACAGAAGTTATCTACAACGGCTACTTCGAGGAGCATCTCCCAGTCCTGGATGGACGGGAAACCGAACGGCGCATCCTCTATACGGGATCGTACAACGCGTCAGAGTTCACCCTGAAGCCCCTCGTCGAAGCTCTCCTCCTCTTGCGCTCGGAGGGTTTTGAGCTTCCTCTGCTGTCCTTCGCGGGGGGCTTCATCGCCCCGGTCGAAGAGATCCTGTCGGATGCCGGCCTGCCCCACGAGTTCCTGCCGCCCATGCCGAACCGCGAGATCCTGCGCCTCCAGCGGGACTCAAGTATGCTCCTCCTCTGTGACGCCATGAGCGGCCCGGGAGCCCTGCTCACGAAGACCTTCGAGTACCTGGCCGTGAGACGGCCCATCCTCGTGATAGCCCGACCTGAATCCGACCTCGCGCATTCGGTCTTCGCCGCTCCCGCTCCCGGTTACCTCGTATCCCTCGACCCGAAGGAAATAGCCGCCTTCATCCGCGAGAAGTTTGTCAAGGGAAGCGGTGCGCACAGCGACTACTACGATGCGGAAATCATCCGCGGCTATTCCCGCGAGCGGCAGGCTGAACGGCTCCTGTCTCTCGTCGAGGAAATGCGGGGATCGAATGCTCCTGACTAGAAGGGGAGGCCGGCTCCGCGCCCTGGGCTACCATGGGACGCCGCGCGTCGCGCGGGACTCCTTCGCGCGGCAGCTCGACTATCTCGCAAAGGCCTACGAGCCCCTCGACGGCCCCGGCCTCGACCGCTTCTTCATGGACGGGGTGGACGCCGGCGTCGCCGGGGGGAAAACGGCCCTCGTCGTAAGCTTCGACGACGGACTTCTTTCCAATTACGAAGTCGCCGCGCCCATGCTCGAGGAACGGGGGATGCGCGGCTTCTTCTTCGTCACGACCGGCCTTCCCGACGCGGGAGGCTCGGCCGCCTTTTGCGACGCCCACGAGATCAACCTCCCGGCCGGAGAGGAACGAGGCATGGTCTGGGACGAATTACGCGATCTCAAGGCCCGCGGACACGTCATCGGATGCCATACGGCGAGCCATTTCCGGATGCGTGATCCGCTAGAGCCGGGCCGCATAGCCGCGGAGATTTCCGGGGCAAAGCGCGGGCTCGAGGCCGAACTAGGCGCGCCGGTCCGCCACTTTGCCTGGGTGGGCGGCGAGCCTGATACCTATGCCGCCGGCGCGATGAAGGCGGTTCGCGAATGCGGCTTTGAGTACGCTTTCACCACGCAATCGGGATTGCTGCGACGCGGGGGCGATAGCCTCATGATCCATCGCAGCATCCTCGACGCCGACATGCCGTACATGGCCTTTCGGGCAAAGCTCGCAGGGCTTTCCGATCTCATGCATGCCGGCCGAAGACATGGAGTCGAAGCCAGGCTTGGAGGCCTTTCCTGAAAGGTATCCGCTGGGGTATCGCGAACTGAATGAAGCATGCAAGGACGAGCGGCCTTTCGATCGCTTGATCTTTCGGCAATCGTTACGAGGCAGGAGCCTTTCGTGCAGGAGATAGGCGTTATTGGTCCATATGAGTTGCATCTCTTCGATTCCTTCGACGATGCCGCTCAAGCCTGGGACTCCATTGTCGAGCCGCTATCCGATTGCCCCTTTTTCCGCAGGGGATGGCTCGAACTCTGGTATTCAACGATCGGTTCATCGAATGGCAGCATTCCAGCCATTGCGGCATTGCGTTCAACAAGCGGCAGATATGTGGCGGTATTGCCCTTCTGCTTCCGTCGACGCGGCAGCCTACGGCAGCTCGAATGGATGGGGGCTGGCGTCACCGACTATTGCGGCCCCCTGCTGGAGACGGGCATCGATTTCGATCAGGCCATGCTGATGACTGCGGCCAGAACGGTCGCAGGAAAGCTGAAATGCGAGATCGTCTGCCTTGAAAGGAATCCGGAACGCATTGCCGGAACGGCAATGCCCTATATCGGTCCCGCCTTCACGGAATGTCATTATCGGTCGCACTCGTTTTCGAGGATAGGAAACGAGGGTTCGGATGGTACCTCACTGTTGAGCTCCAAGAGCCGTTACAATCTGCGGAGGGCCGAAAAGCAGCTGCGGGAGCTCGGCACGGTCGAATACGTGGTGGCGGATACAGCCGACCAGGCATGCGCCTTTACGACGGCGATGATGGAGCATAAACAAAGGCGGTATTGGACTACCGGCGCCCATGATATCCTGAGCGATCCGGCATTTCGTTCCTTTTACGAGCGGTCTTGCCTGTCTCCGGAGATTCCCGTACATGTATCGGCCATCCTGCTGGATGGAGTGCCGATAGCCGAGCATTGGGGCCTTGTCGACCGGGACAGCCTGTACGTGATCATGCCCACATTCGACGAGGAATCATACGGGAAGTATTCGATCGGTTCCCTCCTCGTGATCCAGCTCCTGAAGGACAGCCTGCACCGGGGACTGGGCTGGGTGGATTTCACCATCGGAGACGAAGAGTACAAAAAACGCTGGTGCAACGAAGAAACCCGGATGTTCACCCTCGTTTTCGGCACCTGTATGGCGGGGAGGGCCGTTGCGCTGTTTCGGCGGTCCTTGGCTCTCCTCAAGCATGGCCGCTGGGTTTCCTTTCTGAGAAAGGCCAGGAAGCAAGCCGTTCTCGTTTCCCGGAAATTGCCCGGTCGATAATGAAACATTTGTGGGCTGCCGGAAAAACCAAAGAAGCCCGAAAAAAAAGCAGACTACTACACAATCTGAAGGGCACATGAGCAGCCAGGAAAACCACGGCCTCGACATCATCCACGTTCCCGATAGAAGCGCCCTGCCCTCGGGCGAGAGTTGGACCATCCTGGGTTCCTGCGCAGTGCGAAGGCGGGGCAGGAACAGGTTCGACCGCGATTCGATCACCTTCGTGAAGGATGGCCGGCTCTTCAGCACCGCCGGCGTCATCCTCAACTCACCTGAGCTCCTCAGGCGGAACGCCGCGGCCTCCCTCGAGGACGCGCTCGCAAGGGAATTCGCCGCACATGGGTGGAAATTCCCCGCAGGGCTCAGGGGAAATTTTTCCGGCATGGTATATGACGAGGTCAACGACAGCCTCCTCGCCTATACGAACCACCTGGGGGCACGACCCCTCTTCCATTACGAAGCGCCGAACCGCGAGACCCTCATCTCGAGCGACCTCATGGGGCTCTCGCGCCTCATGAAGGAAAGAGGCATGGCCCGGCGCATCGACGAGACGGCCGCGCGCTTCCTCCTCACCTTCGGCTTCATGCTGGACGAGAGGACCCTCCTCGAGGGCGTGTCGAGGCTGCCTCCGGGCGGCGTCCTCGAGGTGGGGTGTGGTCATCGCGGACTACGGAACTACTGGTCGTATTCGAATGAGCCCCGGGAGATCCCCGAGCGCGAGGCCGTGGATTCCTTCTACGAGCTCTTTTCCCAGGCCATCAGGCGTGGCTTCGACAAGGACGAGGAGTACGGCTTCGGTCACCTCGCCCTGCTTTCAGGCGGCCTCGACTCGAGGATGATCTCGTACTTCGCGCATCGCCTCGGGTACAAGGATCTCCTCACCGTCACCTTCGGGCAGGCGGGCTGCGAGGACGAGAGGACGGCGGCCGCCATCAGCGCCGAGCTGGGCTACGACCATCTCTTCATGCCGCTGGGCGCAGGGGACTACCTCCTCGATGTCGAGGAGCCTGTGCGGCGGAACGGGGGCACCGTGCTCTACGGAGGCTCGGCCCATGCCGTCCGAGCCTATAGGCGGCTGGACTGGAACCGATATGGCCTCCTCCACAACGGGGTTTTCGCGGACGTGAGCCAGGGAGACTACGTAGAAGGTCCTGAACATACGGAGCCATCCCCAAGGACCTGGGCCTACTCGACGCGGCTCTTCGGCACCGTCGAGGAAGAGGCGCGTTCCATCGCGAAAGCTTATCCGAACCAGGAAGCTTTTGCCGTGCACACCTGCGGGATCAATGGAGCCTTGAACGGTTCAATCTCGGCGTTGGTCGAAACGGAAACCGACGAGCCCTACCTCGATGCTGACCTCGTGGAATTCGCGATGCATCTCCCGGTACGCTACAAATACCGTGAACGTCTATTCGTAAGGACGATCGAGGAACGCTTTCCCGCGGCCGCCCGACACCGCTGGCAAAAATGGGGCCTCGCGCCCACGATGCGGAATTACCGCTTGAGCGGAACGCTCGCGTTCCGGGCTTTGAGACGCGGAAAGGCTGAACTGCAGGCTCTGACCGGCCTAAAAGAACCGCCGAGATCCAACATGAACCCCGTGCAATTCTGGTGGAATAGCAATGGGGCCTTGCGGAAGGGATTCGATGAGATCTTCGGAGATGCCCTTGCATCGACGACCCTTGCAGGAGGCCTGCTCAGAGATTGCGAAACCCTTTACCGCTCCGGCGATTGCCTGGAGAAGTCCCAAGCCCTGACCCTCCTCGTCGCTTCCAGACTATTGGCAAGCGGCGAAGCCTAGATCGATCACCATGGTAGCAATTTGAAGAACCGCATCCGAGAAAGACTTTTCGGTCCGAGAGCCTCCACAAAATCGTCCGGAATCGAGACGCTGCTCTTCTCGCTCTTCAATGCGGTCATGAATTTCACAAAGAGCGTGATCGTGGCATCGCGATACGGGGCGAGCGCGACCAGCGACGCCTATTACGCGACCGTCAACCTGATCAACGCGCCGGCCACCCTCCTTTCGGATTCGCTTACCGCGACCGTCCTGCCGCGCTATATCGGGCACAAGCAGAAGAACGAGGAACGCGACTACTTGTCTTCATACCTGTCGGTCGTCGCGTTGGCCTTCACGTTGCTTTGCGTTATCTTCCTGCTCTTCGGCAACAAGCTCGCGGCCCTCGTCCTCGGGGGCTTCCGGCAGGAAACGCTCACTGCGGTAGACGGCCTCATACTTCTTTCGCTGCCGACCATCGTTTTCGCGCCGCTGACCATCGTCCTCGACAGCGCCTTGCGGGCCGAGCGGTTCTTCATCTTCGGGAATATCGGCGGCGCAATCAACTCCGTCGTTTCCGTGCTGTTGATCTTCTTCCTTTCGCGGAGCGGCGTCAGTGGCGTGGTCGTGGCGACCGTCATAGGCATAGCCGCCAACCTTGTCATCCTCGCGTGGTCCGCCGTCCGGAAGGGATTGCTTCCGGGCAAGATCGACCTCGTCATGGGGATCAGGGAGGCCAAGGCAGCCCTCCCCCTCCTGGCCGGCGGCATCGTAGGCGTCGCGACATCGTATGTGGAGAAATACTTCGCGTCCTTCCTCGACGCGGGCACGATGACGCTGCTCAACATGAGTTCGTCCATCGCCGGAGTCGCCCAGGGCCTCCTGGTCGGGGCCCTCATCTCGGTCTATTATCCCTTCGTCTCCGCGGCCGTGGTGGCGAACGACCAGGGCGCCTTCGACGCCCTCATGAAGAAAGCCATGCGGCTCATCTTTGGCGTGTTCGGCCTCGCGGTGATCTGCATGATCACGTTCGCCGATCCCCTTTTCGGCCTCCTCTTTGGGCACGGGAAATTTAGCGCCGACGCGGTCTCCTCGCTCTCGAGGCTTTTCGGCATCTCCTCATTCGGGGTCATCTATACCGCCATCGCCTACCTTGCCAACTACGCATACTATGCCCGCTCCGATACGAAATCACCCGTGCTCGTGAGCCTCGTGACAACCTCGCTCGGCGGAGTGGCACTGCAGGCCGCCCTCGTCGGGCCCCTGGGCGCCAAGGGTCTCCTGGTTGCGCTCAATATCGCCAATCTGGCTGACCTGATCGCCAAGACGCTCTGGTTGCGGAAGAAACACGGTTTCAAGGTCCTGTCCTCGCGCGATATCATCCTGGTCCTCCTTCTCCTCGCGGCATGCCTCGGGGGAGGCTGGCTGTCGTGGAGCCCCTGGATGCTCCTGGCTCCCGTCGTCTTCTATCTTGCAATTTCCCTCGGCGTGTTCAGGCTGAGCCCCAGGGCAATCGTGGCCATCCTGTCCCGGCGATCGGAGCCCAACGAGGATGCCGCATGATTTCGGTCATCATCCCGGCCTACAACACGCCTCCGGACTGGCTCGCGGAATCCTTGGGCAGCCTGCAGGCCCAGGACTACCGGGATTGGGAAGCTATAGTCACGGACGACGCATCGCGGACAAGCATCCTCGCATCGGTCCCGGAATGCATCGTAGCCGATCCGCGCTTCAGCTTCCTCAGGCATGAGCGCAACAGAGGCGTCGCCGCGGCGCGAAACAGCGCGGCGAGGGCCGCCAAGGGCGAGTACTTCTTCATGCTTGATCCCGATGACGCGCTCGAGCCGGAAGCCCTCGGCGAGCTCCTCGGACTCCTCGAGGCGAGCCCTCTGGCCGATTGCGCATACAGCGACTTCAGGGTCTTCGGGGCGGTATCGGGGATCAACGAACTGCCCCTCAAGGAAATGAAGGACATGCTCGTGGATCACTGGATCCCGGGACCCGGCGTCCTGATGCGACGAAGCCTCTATGAACGCGCGGGAGGCTACTGCGAGGATGAGGCCTTCCGGGCGGGCAACGAAGACTGGGACTTCTGGCTGTCCTGCACCGAGGCGGGCTTCGAGGCCCTCCACTTGGCCCGGCCGATCTACAGGTACCGGGTATCCCCATCGAGCCTTTCCAATAGCCCGATGAAGAAGCGCTACTTCGAGACGGCCGAAGCCCTATATGCGCGGCACAGAAAGCTGATCGACGACGCGGGGGAAAGGGAGCGCTTCCTTTTCGACGCATACTCCTTTTCCATCAAAAGATGCCGGATAGCGGATATGCCCCTCGTCCTTGTCCGCGGCGTAGCTCATTCCAGGAGCCTGCGGGACCTGGCGATTCTCGCCACGGAGCTTGCGAGGCGTATGGCGAAGCGCGTGATCAATCCCTTGCGAGCGATGCGCTCCGACCTGAGGGCTCTTTCATGAAGGCTCTTCTCCTCACCGATACCTATCCGACCGAGGGGAATCCGAACGCCGGCATCTTCCTCAAGCGGCGCGTGGACGCGATCCGGGCGCATGGCGTCGATATCGAGATCGGAGTCCCGAAGTTCATCTTCGAGAATCGGAGGTTTGCCCCCTTCCGCAAGGACGAGTTTGCCAGGGAGGGCATAAGCGGCATCCGCTACCGGTTCAAGGTTCCCCATACGGGCCTGACGAGCCTTCCGGCCCAATTGGTCGCGTTCGCGCGAGAGCGGAAGGTCGATGTCATAGCCGTACATTTCGGATGGAACGCTCCCGCGGCATTTAAGGCGCGACTAAAGGGCGGTCCGCCTTATATCGCCTACTGCCACGGAAGCGACGTCCATACGATACCCTTCCAGGATGAAGGATACCGGCGCAGGCTTATCCCGGCGCTCGAGGGCGCAGCGGCAGCGATCTTCGTTTCGTCCGCATTGCTCGAGACCGCCCGAGGTCTTGGTTATTCGGGGAACAACGCCCTGGTGATCCCGAACGGATATGATCCTGAGGTTTTCCATCCCGGCCCTGCCGAAGACGCCGGCGAGAGCGTGGTGTTCGCCGGGAACCTCCGGCCGGTCAAGAGGCCGCTTCTCCTGCCTGCGGTTTTCAGGCGGATAAAAGAACTACGGCCGGGCGCGAATTTCCTGATCGCGGGAGAAGGCCCTCTTGAAGCAGAGCTGCACGAGGCCCTTTCGGAGGCCAAGCTGGCAGGATGCAGCCGCATCATGGGAGCCCTCCCTCAATCCGCTCTGGCCGGGGCGTTCAGGAGTGCCAGGGTCCTCATGTTGCCGAGCGCCAATGAGGGATGGCCCTGCGTCGTGAAGGAAGCCCAGGCCTGCGGACTTGCCGTGGTGGGCAGCGACAACGGCGGGATCCGCGAAGCCATTGGCAGCGGAGGCAGGGCGGTCGAAGACGGACCCGACGCGACCGAAGAGCTCGCGCAGGCGGCCGCCAGCTTCCTCGATGGATCTGGCCGCGGGGCGGCACTCGAGGCAGCCAGAGGCTATTCCTGGAGCGCAACGACGGAGCGGGAGATTGCGGCGCTTCAAGGCGCGGCGGCCGATTTGACACGGTCACCGCGCCCCTCGAAACATTGCGGTATGCGAAATCGGTCCTGAGAGAGCCATGCGTATTTTACAAGTCGTAACCCGATCCGAGCCCGGCGGGGCCCAATCGATAGTGCTCTCGCTCTCGGAATCCCTCTGCGAAGCCGGCCATACCGTGGCCATCGCATCGGGGCCCGAGGGGGTGGGCGAGGCATGGAGGGGTATCGATTCCCGCGTCTCCTGCATCGAGCTCAGCCACCTCGTTCGGTCCATATCGCCGGTCAACGATTTCCTTGCCATCCGCGAGCTCAACGCCCTCTACCGCGAGTGGAAGCCGGATATCGTGCATCTCCATACCTCCAAAGCGGGGGCGATAGGCAGGCTCGCTTCAGGCATTGACCACAGACGGATCGTCTATACGATGCACGGCTATGATCAGCTCAGGGTCGCTAACCGGAAGCTCCTTTTCGTCGACAAGGCCTTGCGGAAGCGCTGCGGAGCCATCGTGGCCGTGTCCGTCGCGGACCTCGCGGCCATGCGAAGCGAAGGCTACGATGCGGAGCTCGTGTACAACGGAACGAAGGATGCACGGGGGCTCTCCCTGGACAACGAGGAGGCGCTCCTCCAGATCACCAGGCTGCATGGACGCTATCCTGTCCTGGCCGCCCTTGTCGCGAGGGACGCCCCGCCAAAGCGGATAGACCTCGCTCGGGAGGCGGCAGCCCGGCTCGACGGCAAGGCCGGCATTTTGTGGTTCGGCGGATACCCGCGGGCAGGCGATCCTCCCGATTTCCACGCGATCGGCCCCGTGAGGAACGCGGGGGCCTATATCGGGCTTTGCGACATCTTCCTTCTCCTGTCGGATCACGAGGGGCTGTCGGTATCGATGCTCGAGGCTTTCTCTTCCGGGCTGCCGACGATAGCCTCGGCCGTGCCGGGCTGCCTCGAAGTCCTCGAGCTCGAGGCGGAAGGATGCGGCGCAAGAGGCCTGGCTGTAGCCAACGATGCGGAAGCGGTAAGCGCCGCCATCCTGCGGCTATCTTCCGACAGGGAGCTTCGCCAGAGCATGGGCAAAGCCGCGCGAAAGGCCTGGGAGGAGCTTTATTCAAACGGTGGAATGACCGAAGGATACATGGCGATCTACGAACGGCTCGCGACCCACGCGAAGCGACGCGGACAATGATCATAATTGCAAATATGTGAAAGGAGTTTTCCTATGAAAGGAATCATCCTAGCGGGGGGGACGGCGACCAGGCTTTTCCCGGCGACTCTCGCGGTATCGAAGCAGATGCTGCCCGTCTACGACAAGCCGATGATTTACTATCCCCTTTCTACCCTCATGCTTGCCGGCATCCGGGAAATACTGATCATTTCCACCCCCCGGGACATCGGCGGATTCAAGGAACTCTTGGGCGATGGCTCGCGGCTGGGCATGAGCTTTTCCTTCGCGATACAGGAGAAGCCGAGGGGACTGGCCGACGCTTTCATCGTGGGCGAGAAATTCATAGGGAAAGACCGCGTCGCTCTCGTCCTTGGCGACAATGTTTTCTACGGACAGAGCTTCTCGCAGACCCTCGAGAGGGCGGCGGCGCGGGAAGGCGGAGCGACGATCTTCGGGTACTACGTGAAGGATCCCTCGGCCTATGGCGTCGTGGAGTTCGATAGCAATGGCAAGGCGATTTCGATCGAAGAGAAGCCGAAGAATCCCAAGTCGAACTACGCCGTGCCCGGCCTCTATTTTTATGATAACAACGTCATCGAGATAGCCAGGAATGTGAAGCCATCGGCCCGAGGCGAGATTGAGATCACAGCCGTGAACAACGAATATCTCGAGGTCGGCAAGCTCCATGTCGAGGTTCTTGGGCGGGGGTTTGCATGGCTCGACACTGGCAATCCCGAGGATCTTCACGAGGCGGGCGCGTTTATCAGGACCATCCAGAAGCGGCAGGGGCTCTACGTGGCCTGCCTCGAGGAGATAGCGTTCCACAAGGGCTGGCTTGACAGGGAGGCTCTTGTGGAGACGGCGAGACGGCTCGGCAAGACGGAATATAGCGAGTATCTTCAGTACCTGGCCGAGCGGTGACGACAGAAGTTTCTCCATCCGTAAAACAGCCTTATAGGTCGCCTTCATGGAGTACGTTTCCGGCGCCGAGGCATGAGCTTTTTCTCGCTTGACAGATCGAACTACTACCATAATTATTCCGAATATGATCAAAATCGCCGGGCGGATCCTGATCGCGCGGACCATGGTTGAGATCAACGCTTCATGTGCGATCGTCGTCCTTCTTGTCCAGGAGGAAGCCGATCTCCTGGCGCCGAAGGCCCTCCTCTGCGGCGCAATAGCCTGTGTCGCCTTTATAAGCACCATCCGGCAGGTTTGCCTTTTCCATAGGATACGGGACGACCGAGAAGCAACGATACGGCTCGAGAACTTTGGCCTGACGCCGCGGGAACGGGAGACAGTCCTCGAGTTCATGGCCGGGAAATCCATGAAGGAGATTGCGATCGATCGCGGGCTTCCCTACTCCACGGTGCGCAACGACTTCAGCGCGGTCTACCGGAAGCTCGGGATACGGGGAAGCGCACAACTCATATCGCTTGGGATCCGCTACAAGATCGAATAGGAAGGCCGTGGCCATCGTCCCGGCGTGCGGGGCCTGGCCGCGGCCCAATGGATCATCTTCCGCTACTCTATGGTGAAAAGCGTGGGCAGGCGGCCTTCGTGAAGGTCCTTTCCGTTCTGGAAGGAACGGAGGGCGAGCGTATAGGTCCCGGGCTTGAGGCCCGGAGGCACTTCCGCTATGACAAGGCCGGGCTGGATCGTGGCATACTGGGCAGCGCGGGTCTCGACGCCATTCAGGAAAAAGAGACCCTCCTTCTCGTTGGCCTTGTCGAACTTGAGGCGCTGGCCCAGGACGCGGATGAAGTCTCCAGCTCCCGCCTTCAGCTCCGCATCGGTCTTGACCGAGGACGAAGAGAAGATGATGGGCTCGTTGCGGTCAAAGCGCTCACCGCGCTCGATCTTGGCCATGCCGAGGAGCTCGGCCTCGAGGGAGCGATCAGCCCTGAAGTGAAGGCGCAGGGCGTGCGAAGTCTCGCTGCTTCCGGGAGAGAAGGCCTGGTCCAGCGAGTCCAGAGTGCCGGAGGCGCAGAGATAGAAGGCCCCGAGAGGCATCTTCACATACTTGCCGTCGGCCACGAGTTTTGTGACCTCTTCCGTGAGGAGCTCGAGGCAGCCGGCGATGTCCGGCTTTGTGAGGGTCGTGCGGCCCTTGGCCATGAGATCGACGAGCTCCGGATACTCGACCGTGTCTGCCCAGCTCGTGCGGACATAGTAGGGACTCTGGCTGGTGGCAAGGTGGTTCTTGAGGGCGACTACCGATAGCGACATGACATGTTCCTCCTTGGGCGGCGGCCCTGGGTTCATGATCCTGAAGCCGCCAGCCCGTTTCCAGAAATGAGTGTGCCTCTTCACACGGAAGAGCGCGTTACACAGGTTCTCCGGAGAAACCACTCCCAATATCGATGTCTCCGCGCAAAACAATTACGTTCGAACAGGCCGGCATGTGTCGGGAAATCTGGTCTGCGGCCCTTTCTCACGTAGACATCCGTCTATGTAAAAATGACTACACTGAAACGAAATCCGGCTGCAGCGAAAAGCGATTCGAGTGCAGTGAATCCCGATCTGGCTCCAGTCAAATCGCGCTTGACTGAAGTGAAAGCGCCATGGATCGCAGCGAAGGCAGGATCGGGTTTCGTATTCGACAAGCTGTGGATTGGCAAACAAAGGCGTTTGGGCTTGTAAAGCGCCATGATCCTTCACGCAGCCGGAGGTGGTAGTAGAAAAAAAACTTCATTCCTTCATGATCTGTCGAAATCACTTAATCCACGTTCTGTCATGTACCAGGAGTATCCATGCATACAGTAGCTTTGATCGGTTGCGGTCGAATAAGCTTCAAACACATCGAAGCTTATGTGAAAAACGCCACCAAGATGCGTCTTGTGGCGACGTGCGACCCCGTCCTCGAGAGGGCCGAAGCAAAGGCTGCGGAATACCGCAAGTCCTTCCCCGACGCCAAGGTTGCGGTCTATTCCAACCACAAGGAATTGCTCGCCGCGGAACACCCAGAGATCGTCTCGATCGCCACTGAATCCGGGATCCATCCGCGGATAGCCATAGACTGCCTCGAAGCCGGATGCCACGTGATCTGCGAAAAGCCCATGGCTCTTTCCACGGCCGACGCGGACGCGATGATAGCCGCCGCGCGCAAGGCAAACCGGAAACTGGCCGTCTGCTTCCAGAACAGGTTCAACGCCCCGGTACAGCGCACGCGTACCGCCTACGAGTCCGGCCGTTTCGGACGCATGCTCCACGGCATGGTTCAGGTCCGCTGGAACCGCAACGAGGCCTATTACGCCGAGGCTCCCTGGCGCGGGACCTGGGCGATGGACGGCGGCACCCTCATGAACCAGTGCACGCATGGCATCGACCTCCTCCAGTGGATGATGGGCGAGGACGCCGTACGCGTCCAGGCCCAAACCCGACGTTTCCTACGTCCCATCGAGGCCGAGGACTTCGGCTGCGCCATCATCGAGTTCAAGAGCGGCGCCGTGGGCATTATCGAAGGCACCGCGGACGTGTATCCG
>Ga0209098_1000869_pt1 | contig 31247 bp, 23 predicted proteins | sample AD_JPNHW1_MetaG_FD_184429 | JGI IMG/M metagenome (GOLD analysis project Ga0209098, IMG submission 184429) | Active sludge microbial communities of municipal wastewater-treating anaerobic digesters from Japan - AD_JPNHW1_MetaG (SPAdes) (version 2) | ecosystem: Engineered > Bioreactor > Anaerobic...
AAGAAACATATCTCGATAAACAGTTCGCTGAACTTCAGGATTTGGTTTACATATAACATGTTTTACGCCCGTAACGTCAATTGCTTTTTTAATATTTCTTAAGGCAATATCGCTTAAGAGGCCATTATCGTAGGTCATGGCAATCACTTTAAGCTTGTAAACATTTACAGCAAGATGTAGAATGTAGGTACTATCTTTTCCTCCGCTAAGTGGAACTAGCGCATCGTAATCTGCTTTGACTTTTTTTGCTTTTTCAAAAACTGCAAGCAGTTTATCCTCTCCAAACGGTTTAAATTGATTGGGATGGTTGCAAAAACTACAAACACCCGAAGAGTCAAATGCGATATTTGGGTATTTATCAGTAAGAAGACATTTTGAGCAAGTATTCATTCTAATCTCTGTAATGAGTTTTTTCAAAATTAATAACTTCTTCAATTTATCTACAATCCCCTGCAAAACAATTACATTTGTATGGTGGTTTTAATAAAACCCATATATGGTTAAAATTGAATTGTATGAAGAACAAAAAGAAAAAACACAATAAAAAGGAGTCAAAGGGTTATTCCAAAAAGGCTTTAGTTAAGGATATTCTTGAGCTATTTGCCAGCAAGCCTTCAAATACTTATAACTACAAGCAAATTGCAAAGCATTTGGGAATTAAAGATGATGGTCCTCGAAGGATGATTGTTGAGCTCCTATACGAGTTGATGATTGGAGGTACACTCGAAGAGGTTTACACCGGTAAGTTTAAGCTTAAAGCATTGGCAGGGTATGCCATTGGTATTGTAGAGATGAATCCTGATGGTACTGCCGAGGTGCAAACCGAGGATAATCGTGAAATTTTTATTCCAGAATTTCGATTAAACCACGCGCTACATGGCGATAAGGTACAGATTTTAGTTACTCATCACCGTAGGCGAAACCTTCCCGAGGGCGAAGTTGTAAAGGTTCTTGAAAGAGCTAAGCGAAACTTTGTGGGAACTATCAGCCTTGAAAAGAATTATGCTTTTCTGATTCCAGATAACAAGCAGATGCCCTTTGATATTTTCATCGCCCAAAAAGATTTAAAGAAGGCTAAAAATGGGCAGAAAGTTATTGCCCGTATTACGGATTGGCCTGCAAATTTCAAAAATCCAAACGGAGAAGTTGTCGAAGTGCTCGGTAACCCTGGGGTTCATGAGGTTGAGATGCATGCAATACTTGCAGAGTTTGAGCTACCCTATCGGTTCCCCGAGGAATTGGATAAGCTAGCAAACAAGATTAGTGAAAAGATAATTTCTACCGACTACAGTTCACGAAGGGATTTCAGAAAAGTTCCAACTTTTACCATTGACCCGGTTGACGCAAAGGACTTTGATGATGCTCTTTCATTCCAAAAGCTTGAGAATGGCAACTACGAGATAGGTGTTCATATTGCCGATGTAACCCATTATGTTGATCCTAACTCACCAATTGATAACGAGGCAATAGAGCGAGGAACTTCGGTATACCTTGTTGATCGATGCGTTCCGATGCTTCCCGAACGCTTATCAAACTTTATTTGCTCCCTTCGTCCAAATGAAGAGAAGCTTTGCTTCTCGGCTGTTTTTGAGATGAACGACACAGCAGAGATCATTTCGCAATGGTTTGGTCGTACTGTTATTCTATCAAAACGTAGATTTACATACGAGGAGGCGCAGGAGGTTATCGAAAGCAAAAAAGGGGACATGCTGAATGAAATCCTTAAACTTCATGAATTAGCGCAATTACTTAGAAGTTATCGTTTCAAATCAGGAGCCATTGGTTTTGAAAGAACGGAAGTTAAGTTTAATCTAGATGATAAGGGAGCACCACTCGGTGTATTTTTCAAGGAAAACAAGGAATCAAATCAGTTGATTGAGGAGTTCATGCTTCTTGCAAATAAAAAAGTTGCAGAACTTATTGGAAAACAAAAGGATAAAACAAAGGTTAGACCCTTTGTTTATCGAATACACGATAAACCAAATCCTGAAAAATTTGATTCATTCAGAAGTTTTATCACCCGCTTTGGTTATAACGTTGAGGGGGGATCGGATAAGCAAATTGGGAAATCCTTGAATAAACTGATGGATCAGGTTAAGGGGAAGAAGGAGCAGAACCTAATTGAAACGCTTGCCCTACGGTCAATGGCTAAAGCTCGTTACTCAACAAAGAACATAGGCCACTATGGACTTGCATTTCAACACTACACCCACTTTACCTCACCAATTCGTCGGTACCCCGATATGATGGTTCATCGATTATTGGCGCATTACCTAATGCATGGTGAACCCAAGGATGAACAGGCATTAGAAAAACTTTGCAAACACTCCTCTGACATGGAGGTTAAGGCTACCGAGGCAGAACGTGCTTCGATAAAGTACAAGCAGGTAGAGTTTATGTCCGACAAAATTGGACAGGTCTTTTCTGGGGTGATTTCTGGAGTTGCCCATTTCGGCCTTTTCGTTGAATTGGTAGATAGCAAGTGTGAGGGTTTGATTTCAATCCGCGACCTTGATGATGATTACTATGAGTTTGATGAGGATAGCTACTGCTTAGTGGGTAAGCAAACAGGAAGAAAATATCAACTTGGCGATGAGCTTAAGGTACTGGTTTGGCGGACCAATCTTGCTAAAAAGCATCTCGATTTTAGATTGGCGGGAGATGGAAGTCGAGATGAAAAAATAAACGAAAGATCAAAACCAAAGCCAAAAAGAAGACGTTAGCAATAATATGGATTCCTGATCTCCGCTTCGCTCCGTCAGAAATGTGTCTTTCATGAAAACATTCCTGCGTAAGCAGGAATCCATGTATCGCAAAGAGAGATGAAATTTAACGTTTGGAAATTAATTTAAAGAGTTGTGGATTCCTGATCTCCGCTTCGCTCCGTCAGGAATGTTCTTTGGATAGGAAATCCGTTACAACATTCCTGCGCAAGCAGGAGTCCATGTATTGCAAAGAGAGATGAAATTTAACGTTTGGGAATTAATTTGAAGAGTTATGGATTCCTGATCTTCGCTTCGCTCCGTCAGGAATGTTATTTTGGAAAGGGAATCCTTTTTAACATTCCTGCGAAAGCAGGAATCCAGACATATAAAAAATTATTGATGTAAGTAATGAAAGATTACTATGTTTATATTCTGGCAAGTAAAAAGGATGGAACACTTTACATTGGTTTTACAGATGACTTGGAAAGAAGAATTGGTGAACATAAAAACAAGGCGGTTTCTGGTTTTACAAAGAAATATGGTGTGGATAAATTGATGTACTTTGAAAAATATTCTTCTTCATACGAAGCTTTTAAAAGGGAGCGGCAGCTTAAAAAGTGGAAAAGGGAATGGAAAATAGCGCTCATTGAGAAGGAGAATAAATCTTGGGATGATTTATCGAAGGATTGGTAACTAATTTTAAATAAACAGCATTTGAAAAGCGTCAATAAATGGATTCCTAATCTCCGCTTCGCTCCGTCAGGAATGTTCTTTGGATAGGAAATCCGCTACAACATTGCCTTCGGCGAACTCGCAAGCTCGGTTCCTGCGCAAGCAGGAATCCAGGTATAGTAAGGAAGAAAAAAAGATAAACGTAGAGAGTTTAGTTGAGCGGAATGGATTCCTGATCTCCGCTTTGCTCCGTCAGGAATGTTATTTTGGAAAGGGAATCCTTTTTAACATTCCTGCGAAAGCAGGAATCCAGACATATAAAAAATTATTGATATAAGTAATGAAAGATTACTATGTTTATATTCTGGCAAGTAAAAAGAACGGAACGCTTTACATTGGTTTTACGGATGACTTGGAAAGAAGAATTGGTGAACATAAAAACAAGGCGGTTTCTGGTTTTACAAAGAAATATGGCGTGGATAAATTGATGTACTTTGAAAAATATTCCTCTTCATACGAAGCGTTTAAAAGGGAGCGGCAGCTTAAAAAGTGGAAAAGGGAATGGAAAATAGAACTTATTGAAAAAGAAAATAAATCTTGGGAAGATTTATCGAAAGATTGGTAACGAATATTAGATAAATGATATTTGAAAATCAGCAATAAATGGATTCCTGATTTCCGCTTCGCTCCGTCAGGAATGTTCTTTGGAATGGAAATCCGTTTAAACATTCCTGCGCAAGCAGGAATCCAGTATAAGCGAATATTTTATCATTATTAGGAGTAAAAGACGACTATGTTTACATACTGGCTAGCAAAAAGAACGGTATACTTTACAGAAATTTGTGTTAAAGAATTTATTGGTAGTTTTATGGATTCCTGATCTTCGCTTCGTCAGGAATGTTTTTTGGGGAAGGAAATCCGTTTAAACATTCCTGCGCAAGCAGGAATCCAGACATTGAAAAGAGGGATGAAATTAAATATTTGGAAAATTATAGATAGAGTTATGGATTCCTGATCTTCGCTTCGCTGCGTCAGGAATGTATTTTTTAGAACATTGCCTTCGGCGAGCTCGCAACGCATGCGCTGAAGCTTCGGCGAAGGAGCAAACTCGGTTCCTACGTAGGCAGGAATCCAGTATGAAATGTGAATAGTCAAAACCTATTTAAGTACTTTAAAGAAACTAAAGAAAAAACAGCATAAACCTTAACCTATTAAATAATGAAAAAGATACTTCTCCTTTTTGCGATAGCAGTGGCTGCTTTAGCAAGTTGCACTAAGAAAAACGAAATGAAGCAAGGCCCTTGGCTAGGGGTTATTCAGTTTAACCCACAGGATCGAAGCATGGATCTTCCCTTTAATATGAACTACTCAGTTAACGAGGCAGGGGAAATGCAGTTAGCCCTAACCAATGCCGATGAGAAAATAATTATATCTGAAATTGCCAAAAATGGCGATACGCTAATCATTAAGCCCCCAGTATTTACAAGTGTTATAGTGGCTGTTCTTCGAAACGATTCACTTGTGGGTAAATACTACCCAAAGGGTATCGAAGTAGGGACTTTTTATAAATTCTATGCGGTATATGGCATAACTGATCGATTCCCTTGGTACACCGAGAAAGCTTCATATGATATCTCTGGAAGATGGAGGGTAATTGAAAACCCAGGAACAAAAGATTCAACGGTAATGGTTGGTGAATTTAAACAAATTGGAGATAGGGTGTTGGGTACTTTCTTAAATACAACCGGGGATTATCGCTTCTTGGAAGGAAAAGTTTCGGGGAATAAGTTCTTTTTCTCAAAGGTTGATGGTGCTCAAACTTTTATTTTTACTGCAGATTTAAAGGATCAAAATACAATGGAGAATGGTCGTTTTATGGCAAACCCAAAATATTCAAGCACATGGAAAGCTAATCGCGATGATAAGATTGAACTTCCTGCAGGTGATCAGATTGTTCATCTTAAAAAAGGGGTTTCAACCTTCGATTTTGCCGGGTTGGATATGAATGGCCAAAAAGTTACCTCTAAAGATCCTCGATTTGAAGGTAAAGTCCTTGCAGTTCTTGCTGGCGGCAGTTGGTGTCCCAACTGCTTGGATGAGGCACGTTTATTCGGCGATCTTTACAAAAAGTACAAGGATAAAGGCTTTGAAGTGGTTGCATTAAACTTTGAGGATAAAACCTTTGAACCATCAAGGAAAAAGATGCAAAGGTTTATAGATCAAACGGGGGCTACGTATACATTTCTTTATGTATCGCCACGCGGTGGAGCAAAACGGGATTCTGTTCTTTACCCAATAGAAGGGCAAATGGCCTTCCCAACAGGAATGTTTATCGATCGTTTGGGACACATCAGAAAAGTCGAAACCGGTTTTTCTGGCCCTGGGACAGGAGAACATTACACCAAGTTTGTTGATGAAACCACAAAGTTGATTGAACTTTTACTAAGCGAAAAGTAGATAATATTGAACAATATGTAGAAAAAAGGGTTGTGTGAGCAACCCTTTTTATTTTCATTCATTAAAATAATGTCAGCTAGACTTAAGAGTAATGGGTTGGTAATAAGCATTCAAAAAACAGTAACTATTGTCATGCTAAACGCAGAGAAGCATCTATATTACAATTATTTAGATCCTTCGCTATTTTCAGAACCGAAGCCCAAAGGGCAAGTTCGGCGAAGCCAATGACATCTTACATCGACCTCACGTTAATAAAGTTTTAAAATCTAGTGTCTATTATCTGATTTCTAAAATCTATATAATTCGTTTTTGTAACTTTGGAGCTATTGATTTTGGTTAAACACCAAAGGCAATATAAAACAGTTGTAAATATTAACAAATAAAATAACTACTATGTTTTCAGGAATTGTAGAAGAGCCTGCGAAAGTGGTTGGGCTAAAGAAAGAAATGGAGAATCTTCATATTACCCTATCTTGTTCGTTTGCCGAAACACTTAAAATTGATCAAAGTGTGTCGCATAATGGCGTTTGCCTCACAGTTGTTAAAAAAGACGGCAACACCTATACTGTGACTGCAATTAAGGAGACTTTAGAAAAATCGAACCTAGGGTTGCTTAAGGTTGGAGATAAGGTAAACCTTGAGCGTAGCATGAAGATTGATAGCCTCCTTGATGGGCATTTAGTTCAAGGGCATGTTGATCAAACTGCTGTTTGTACCGAAGTTAAAGAAGCAGATGGAAGTTGGTACTATACCTTTAAATACGATTCGCAAGTCGGTAATATCACCGTTGAAAAGGGTTCGGTATCAGTGAATGGTGTTAGTTTAACAGTTGTAAACTCTCAAACCGATTCGTTTCAGGTTGCAATTATTCCTTATACATACGAGCACACCAATTTCCACGAAATAAAGCCGGGTACCGTTGTAAACCTCGAATTCGATATCGTTGGTAAGTACATCACAAAACTACTAAAACAGTATCTGGATTCAGGACTTTTAGGCAACAAGTAGAGTTTTGCAATTTTAAAAATACTTACACTGCTCATGAAGCTAAATGCCATCAGCAAATTCTCAATTGAGATAGCAATTACTGCTGCCGTAATTTCAGGGGTAGTTGTTCTTATTTTTATTAGCGGAAACCGTGACTTTTTCTTCCTCTTTCCGTTAGCAACAATGCTTATGGTGTTTGTTCTTGTATATTTTCTGTCAACTTTAATAGTTAAAAGTAGCGTTGCTGAGGCGAACACCCAGAATTACTTTAAGAGTTTCAACGAGACTGTTAGCCACGAAATCCAATCTTATGCCAGCAATCAAACTCAAGAGATTGATAGGCTTAAGGAGATGGAGAAGTATCGAAAAGAATTTCTTGGAAACGTGTCGCATGAACTGAAAACTCCTATTTTCAACATCCAAGGATATGTTCTTACCCTGCTCGATGGAGCAGTTGATGATCCTGAGATCAACAGAAAATACTTAGAGCGTTCCGAAAAAAGTATTAATCGACTCATCTCAATTGTTGAGGATTTAGAAACAATTTCAAGGCACGAGTCTGGCGAGATGAAACTGGAGCTAGAGAGTTTCAACATCGTAAACTTGGTTGAAGAAGTTTTTGAAGCGCAGGAGATTCGGGCTAAAAAGAGGGGCATTCATCTTGAATTTGAAAAGAACCACAAAAAGCCAATAATGGTTTTTGCCGATAAGATGAAGATATTTCAGGTATTAACCAATCTTGTGGCCAATTCAATTTATTATGGGAAACCGGAAGGGGAAACAGTAGTTACTTTTTCAAAAACAAAGGAAAAAGTCTTTATTGAGGTTCAGGATAATGGAATTGGTATTGCAGAGGAAGATATCCCGCGAATATTTGAACGATTTTATAGAGTAGATAAAAGCAGATCGAGAGAGCAAGGAGGAACCGGACTTGGTTTAGCCATTGTAAAACACATCATCGAAGCTCACCATGAGACATTAAGAGTAAAAAGTAAATTGAATAAAGGATCTTCGTTTATATTTTCTTTACCTCAAGCAGATAATAATTCGTAATAAGAATTTAGTTTTCTCCTCAGAACATTCATTTAAGCCATTAATTATTAGCGTCTTTCCTTTCTTAATAATCTGTTTGTTTTTCTCATACAGAAACATATCTTTGTGGGTTTTTAATTTGGTAATTCGAGTAATATTAAATTTCAATGAAACCTAAATTTCAAGAGTACAAAGGATTAGATCTTTCTCAGGTGAATAAAGACGTGCTGAAAACCTGGGATGAGAATGATGCATTTCACAAAAGTTTAAGCACCCGCAAAGGGCATCCAGCCTACATTTTCTATGAAGGACCGCCTTCTGCAAATGGGTTGCCAGGTATTCACCACGTAATGGCTCGTACCATTAAGGATATTTTCTGCCGTTATAAAACCCAAAAAGGATTTTTGGTTGAACGTAAAGCAGGTTGGGATACCCATGGTTTACCCGTTGAGCTTGGTGTTGAGAAAATGTTAGGAATTACCAAAGAAGATATTGGCATTAAAATTAGCATTGAGGATTACAATAAAGCCTGTAAGAAGGAGGTGATGAAGTACACCGACCTTTGGGAAGAGCTCACTCATAAAATGGGCTATTGGGTTGATATGAATCATCCCTACATCACCTACGATAATCGTTACATCGAGACCTTGTGGTACCTTCTTCAAAAGCTATTTGATAAGAACTTACTTTATAAAGGGAAAACCATACAACCCTACTCACCTGCTGCAGGCACAGGGCTTAGCACACACGAGCTAAACCAACCCGGTTGTTATCGCGATGTTAAGGATACAACCGCTGTTGCACAGTTTAAGGTGATTAGAAACGATAAAAGCGAGTTTCTATTCAAAGGAGTTGACACTGATTTGTATATTTTAGCATGGACAACTACTCCTTGGACATTACCTTCAAACACAGCCCTTGCAGTTAACCAGCTTATCAGCTACGAGGTTGTTAGAACCTTTAACCCCTATAACGGAGATCCTATTTCGGTTGTATTTGCTAAGGATAGAAGAGAAACCTATTTTCCATCAGCAAATGCAGAGATCAGTCTTGATGATTATAAAACTGGAGATAAAAAGATTCCTTTTAAGGTTATTTCTGAGTTTAAAGGAGCTGAACTTGCCGGGGTACTTTACGAACAGCTATTTCCTTGGGTAAAACCCGAAGGCGATGCTTTCAGGGTAATAACCGGTGATTTTGTTACAACGGAGGATGGTACCGGCGTTGTACATATTGCTCCAACCTTTGGAGCTGACGACGACCGCGTTGCTAAAGCATCTGGAATTGCTCCATTGATTCTTCGCGACAAAAACCGCAATATAGAACCAATGGTTGATCGCCAAGGGAGATTTTATAGAATTGAGGATATCGACCCAACGTTTGTTAAGGAACATGTAAATGTTGATCTATATAAAGAGTTTGCAGGCCGATTCGTTAAAAACGAGTACGACCCGACATTAACCGAAGCCGATTCAACGCTTGATGTTGATTTGGCCGTAAGCCTTAAACAGCAAGGTAAAGTTTTCCGTATTGAGAAGCATGTTCACAGCTACCCACATTGTTGGAGAACCGATAAGCCAGTTCTTTACTATCCGCTGGATAGTTGGTTTATCAGAACTACTGCATTAAAGGAAAGAATGCTTGAACTTAACGATACAATCAACTGGAAACCTCAAAGCACAGGAACAGGAAGGTTTGGCAAATGGCTTGAGAACCTTGTGGATTGGAACCTTTCACGCTCAAGGTTCTGGGGAACCCCATTGCCGATTTGGGTTACCGAGGATCGTTCCGAGATGATCTGCATAGGATCTGTTGCTCAGCTAAAGGAGGAATGTGCTAAGTCTGTTAAGGCTGGATTTATGTCTAAGAATCCGCTTGAGAGTTATGTCGAAGGTTCTTTTACTGAAGAGAATTACAACACCTTCGATTTACATCGTCCATTTGTCGATAACATTATTTTAGTATCAGTATCGGGCAAAAAAATGGTTCGTGAGCTCGATCTAATTGATGTTTGGTTCGACTCAGGAGCAATGCCATATGCACAAGTTCATTACCCATTTGAGCACAAGGGTGATTTCAACCAAGTTTTCCCCGCCGATTTCATTGCCGAGGGAGTAGATCAAACTCGCGGTTGGTTCTTCACGCTCCACGCCATCTCAACAATGCTGTTTGATTCAGTATCATTCAAGAATATCATCTCAAACGGATTGGTACTTGATAAGAACGGCAATAAGATGAGCAAACGTTTAGGTAATGCAGTTGATCCTTTTGAAGTTATTGAAAAATACGGATCTGATCCTTTGCGTTGGTACATGATTACTAACTCACAACCTTGGGATAATCTAAAGTTTGATATCGAAGGGGTTGATGAGGTTAAACGTAAACTATTTGGAACACTCTATAATACCTATTCCTTCTTCTCGCTATATGCCAATGTTGATGGTTTTACCTATAGCGAAGCTGAAGTTCCCGTTAAAGAGCGACCCGAGATAGATCGTTGGGTAATCTCTTTATTAAACTCTTTAATTAAGGATGTTGAGGATTCATACGAAAACTATGAACCAACAAAAGCAGGACGTGCAATTCAAGATTTTGTTAACGAGCATTTAAGCAACTGGTACGTTCGGTTAAACCGTAAACGTTTTTGGGGTGGTGAGTATAACAAGGATAAGATTGCAGCATACCAAACTCTTTATACTTGTCTTGAGACCGTTGCTCAACTTGCTGCTCCAATTGCACCATTCTATTGCGATCAGCTTTTCAATGATCTTAATAGAGTATCAGGTCGTCATACCGACGAAAGTGTTCACCTTTCTCACTTCCCAAAATTCAATAACGAGTTAATCGATAAGGAATTAGAGGAGAAGATGGAGATAGCCCAAAGTATAAGCTCAATGGTATTAGGACTTCGCCGAAAAGTGAACATTAAGGTTCGTCAACCGTTGAGTAAGATTATGGTTCCAATCCTTGATGAGAACTTCCGCCGTCAGCTTGCAGCAGTTGAACATTTAATAACCTCAGAGGTTAATGTTAAGGAGATGGAATATTTAACTGACACAGCAGGTATTTTGGTTAAAAAGATAAAACCAAACTTTAAGGAATTGGGTCCACGTTTTGGGAAATCGATGAAAGCTATTTCAGCAGCCGTAGCTGAAATGTCTCAAAGCGATATTTCAAAGATTGAGCGAGAAGGAGTTTTTACCCTAAATATCCCTGAAGGACCTATTGAGATTGGTGTAAAGGATGTTGAAATCCTATCTGAAGACATTCCTGGGTGGTTAGTTGCTAATGAAGGAAAATTTACAGTGGCATTAGATGTAACAGTTTCGGAAGAATTACGTAATGAGGGTATTGCTAGAGAACTTATCAACAGGATTCAGAATTTACGTAAAGACTCAGGGTTTGATGTAACCGATAAAATTAACATTAGCATACTGAAACACAGCGCAATAAACAAAGCAGTTGAGATACACCGTGAGTATATAGCAAGTCAGACACTGGCAAAGGATATTGTTCTAGTCGATATTGAACCTCACGGAGCAGCCTCAAACATTGAGATTGACACTGATGTTATTACTGCAATAAAAGTTGATAAGATTGGCGTTTAAGCTTGCATTTTTAGTATATTTTTTTATATTTTTAGGCAAAATTTAGAGTTATGGCAGAAAAAACAAGGTACTCTGATGAAGAGTTGGCAGAATTTAAGGAGATTATTCTGCAAAAGCTCGACAAGGCTCGTAAGGACTATGAAATCCTAAAGAGCGCAATTACCATGAGTGAAAGTAACGACACCCAAGATACTTCACCTACCTTTAAGGTGCTTGAGGAGGGCGCAGCTACCCTATCTAAAGAGGAAGCGGGGAAACTTGCTCAACGTCAGCTTAAGTTTATTCAACACCTCGAAGCAGCATTGGTTCGAATCGAGAATAAAACTTATGGTATTTGCCGCGAAACCGGAAAGCTAATTGCGAAGGAAAGGCTTCGTGCTGTTCCTCATGCAACCCTAAGCATCGATGCTAAAAATAATCAGCGATAACGATGCTTTTTAAAAAGCATTTTAGTGGTCGGCTTTTACCGACCACTTTTTTTTATAGCTTTGTCGCTGAAATAGGGGATGATTAGTACTTATAATCGATCCATTTTTACATCTAATTATTTAACACTATAGCAGTATGTCTCTTCGAAACAAATCAATTCTTCTAATTATACTTATCCTTTTCATTGACCAGTTTGTTAAGATTTGGATTAAGACCCATATGATAATTGGTGATGAGTACCATGTTTTTGGCAACTGGTTTATTATCCATTTTACTGAAAATAACGGAATGGCTTTTGGAATGGAGTTCTGGGGAAGAACAGGTAAACTATTTCTTAGCCTTTTTCGAATAGTCGCCATATCTGCCATTGGGTATTTTCTTTTTAAATTAATAAAGGAAAATGCAAAAACAGGTTTTGTTATCGGCATTTCTATGATTATGGCAGGTGCCATAGGAAACCTTTTAGATAGTGCTTTTTATGGATTGGTTTTTAGCGATTCTCTTACTGAAGTAGCAAGATTCCTTCCTAGTGGTGGAGGGTATGCTTCATTTTTACATGGTCGGGTAGTTGATATGCTTTATTTTCCAATTATAAACACTTCTTACCCAGATTGGCTCCCTTTTGTTGGCGGTAAACCCTTCATTTTCTTTAGCCCAGTATTTAACATTGCAGACTCTGCTATAACAACCGGAGTATTTTATCTTTTGATTTTTGAGAGGAAACACCTTTTTGGTAAAATTGAGCATAAGGAAATATTGGAGTAGTTTTAAAAACATACAGAAAGCCTAATCTCACTAAGAATTAGGCTTTTTTGTTTAATCATTAAAATTTTCCAAGATTATATCAATAACATCTATATATAATTTTTTACATAGATCGCAATCGTTTTAATTCTAGTAAAACAGAAAATATTGTTTAAGTATCTGATATAGTTGGAGAAACATCATCGTTTTTGTTAAGAAAAAGTATTTCTTTTGCTAAATAAATTATGAGTTTTGATCATGAAAGTGAATCGAATTTTTAAAATTAGCAATAAGCTACTTATAAGCTTCTTCATCATTATCGGATTGATGATTTTTGTTGGTGTTCAAAGTATCCTTTTTTTGAAATCAATCGAAAATAGGCAAAAACAGATAACATCGAGTTTAGTTGTATCAGATGCTGTTTTAGAAGCAAAGTATTTTGTTCGTTCAGATGTTCATATCCTTTACGAAATGGTTTATGCATCTAAAAAGGAAGATATTGCTTACTGGTGGGGAGAGCACCAATTTCAGGTGCAGTTTGTAAACGATCAGATTAAAACCATCAAAAAAGCGTTAACCGAGTCGGAATCTTTATCAGGGAATATTTATAAGGATCCAATACTAGAGCTCACAAATACATTTGAGCTAGATTTTGGGCTGAAGATAAAAAGTAAAATTGAAGAGGCTCATGGTCTGCTAAATGAAACGTTTACTGTAAATAGTAATGAACGATCATTGTTAAACCAAGATCAAAGGGTAATGAAAATCCTTAAAGAGGTTTCTACCGAAGGTCTTACAACGATTAAGGGTCTTGATAAAGTAAAAGAGTACACTAAGAAAATTGTAGAAGAAGCCGAAAAATCATCGACAAGCACAGTAGAAACATCTCTAAAAACAACTTGGATTGTAGGAATTGCATCAATAGTTATTGCATTGGCTATTGCTTTGTTTTTTTCAAGTCGTATATCAAACGCCATAATAAAGCTAAAGGGAAAAGTTGAACAGCTGAGCAAAGGGAGACATACTGAAGAGCTTGAAATTAGAAATCGCGACGAGCTTGGGGCAATTGCAAACTCGTTAAATCAACTCATATTTAATCTAAAACAGCTATCACAGTTTGCACTCGAGGTGGGGAATCGAAATTTTAAAACGACTTATGAGGCAATGGGAGAAGATGACATTTTAGGAAATTCTCTAATTGAAATGCGTAACAAGCTTGAGCAAGCCGAGATGGATGCGTCAGCAAGGAGGAAGGAAGAGGAGCAGCGCGTATATGTGACTCAAGGAATTGCTGGTTTAGGTGAAATACTTCACTTAAATCACGAAAACATTGATGATCTTTGTTATGAGATCATACGTTTTCAGGTTAATTACCTTAAAGCCAACCAAGCAATGTTCTTTCAGGCTGATTACTCAGACCCAAAGAACCCAGTTCTCAATTTGAGAGCAACTTACGCTTATGACCGGAGAAAGTACATGGAACGACAGATTTCAAAAGGCGATGGACTTGCCGGGATTTGTTTCCACGAACGCCAAAGTATGTATTTACTTGATATCCCTAAAGATTATATAGAAATTACCTCGGGGCTTGGAAAAGCATTGCCTCGGAATATTTTTGTTGTACCTATTATTGCCGAAGATAGGGTTGAGGGAGTTATCGAAATGGCTTCATTTCAGATACTCGAGAAGTATCAAATTGAAATGGTAGAGCAAATGGCAAAATCGATAGGGATTACCCTTAACGGAATGCGCATAAATCAGCGAACAAAAGAGTTGTTAGAACAATCTCAAAAACTTGAAAAAGAAATGATTCTGAAGGAAGAAGAGCTTAAATCCACAATTGCTCAACTTGAAGCAGAACTATATGAATTGCGTACAAAACAGGAATAGATTTACTATTTCTTTTTTTCAGGGATTTTAACATCTCCCCAGTTTTCGCCACGCTTTATTCTTGTAACCTGCATCTCGCTTATGCAAAATAGTTTTGCAATTTTTGCCTGAGGAATACCTCGTTGAAGCATCTTTTTTAGTTGAATTATATCTTTTTCTTTAAGCTTTGTATGATGCCTTACTCCAGGATACTTTTTACCAGTATAAATTTTCTTAAAATACTCTGCATTTCGTTTATTTGATTCTTCAAGCGAAATCCATTCAAGGTTTGTGTAATGGTTATTCTTTAGGTTCCGATCAAGATGAGTAACAATGGTTTGATTCTTTTTAGGTTTTGGTAGCCAAAGCGTAGCTACCAGTTTATGAACAAAAAAACGATTCGGTTTATTGTTATACCATAGATAAACAAAGCGAAAATTTTTTACTAAAGCAGGCTTTAGCAATCGACCTTTTTCCTTATCAACTACAAACGATTTAATCCTTCCATAGCTGCTAATCTTGTATCTGCCATTAGTTTTGGGCACATTCCGCCACTCTTCATCTTCAAGTTTTCTAAATCGCTTTTCTTTTTCCGCCATCATTTAAATATTTACATGTGTAATATAAGGCATTTCTTAAAAACTTAAAGTAGACAAACAAAGCAAAAAAAATTTTCGGAATATTTTTTATTATTTGAAAGATGTTTTAATTTTGACTGACCGTTCGGTCAAAATTAAATATAGTATTGTCTTATAATAACAAAAACAATATATGTCTCCTAGAACAAGTGAACAAAACGAAGTATTACGACATCAAAAAAAAGAGCAGATAATGGCTGCTGCATTAGAACTTTTTGCCGAAAACGGATACCATGCAACAAGCATTAGTGATATAGCAAAAAGAGCAAAAATTTCGAAGGGATTACTTTATAACTATTTTGAAAGCAAAGAGCAGTTGTTAGAATTAATTATTAGAGATGGCTTCGAAAGAATTCTGGAGTTTTTTGACCCAAACCACGATGGGATTCTCACACACGATGAGTTAATCTACTTCCTCGACAGCATTTTTGAAATTGTTCAAAGAGATAAATCATTTTGGCGCCTTTACATGTCGTTATTAATTCAACCAGCAGTAAATAATACAAAAATTACAGAGGAATATCGCGAGAGAGCAGCATTTCTTTTTAAAATGCTGAGAGATTATTTTGCTAGAAAAGGGAGTAAAAATCCTGATTCCGATATCGCACTTCTGCATGTGGCAATGGATGGAGTATTTTTCAACTATTTATATGATGAACAGTTCCCTTTAGAAGGAGTAAAGCAATTGATGATTGAAAGATTAATATAACATAAGATAATTATGCAAAAAGGTAAATTCTATCTGATGTTTTTATTTGCAGCTTTTGCGGTTAACGCTAGCTCACAGCAAATAAATGCAACCGATATTGTAAAACGTGCCGATGATAAGATGCGAGGGGAAAAGTCGAGTTACAGCGTAATGTCGATGAAGATTGTTCGACCAACCTGGGAGAGAACAGTTTCGTTTAAGAGCTGGGGAAAAGGTACCGAACTTTCATTGGTATACATCACCGCACCAGCAAAGGACAAAGGGCAATCGTTTTTGAAAATCAAAAACGAGATGTGGAGCTGGAATCCAAGCGTAAACCGAACAATCAAACTCCCTACGTCAATGCTTTCGCAGGGTTGGATGGGCTCGGATTTCACTAATGATGATCTTTTAAATCAGCGATCGATTGTCGTGGATTATAATCACGAAATAGTAGGAGAAGAATCCATCTCAGGAGAAATATGCTACAAAATATTACTACAACCTAAACCTGATGCACCAGTAGTTTGGGGAAAGATTGTGATGTGGATTTCGAAAAACCATGATCTAATTCTTAAGACAGAATACTATGATGAGGATAAGTATCTTGTAAAATCGGAAATTGGGAAAGATCTTAAAGAAATGGATGGAAGATTAACTCCTACAACATTTGAGCTGATTCCTGCAGACAATGAGGGAAATAAAACTATCGTTACAATAAATGAAATAAAGTTCAATATACCTATTGAAGACTCGTTCTTTTCTCAACAGAATATGCAAAAAATAAGGTAATTATGAACTTATTGAAAATTTCCTGGAGAAATTTATGGCGGAATAAACGGCGAACAGCCGTTTCAACGGCATCAATCCTGTTTGCTGTTTTCTTTGCTGTTACCATGCGTTCGATGCAACTTGGCTCCTACGATCATATGATTAAAGGGATGATTGAGGTATTCACCGGATTTATTCAAGTTCAGCAGAAAGATTATCAGGACGATCCTTCGCTAGAGAATACCTTTGAATGCAACGATCAACTTATAGCTGATCTAGAGAGAATCCCTGGTGTAAAAGCAGCTGTTCCTAGGGTTGAAACTTTTGCTTTGATATCATCCGGGAAATTGACAAAAGGGGCTATGGTTATAGGTATTGATCCCGTGAAAGAACGTAAGCTATCAAATCCCGAAAACCTTCTCGTTCGGTTCAGAATAACCCAAGAAAGTATTGATAAGTTAAAAGATGACAATCGATTACCTGTTGAGGTAAAAGAAAAGCTCTCTGATATATTGAATAATTCATACTCCAACACTGGAACAATTGCAATGGATCTTGAGTTGGATAAGGCTAAACAAAAGGATATTATCGAAATTATTGCTTCTGCTAGTTCATATTCTGGGAAATATTTAGAGCCAGACGATAAAGGGGTGTTGGTATCTGATCGGTTGGCAAAGTACTTAAAACTTAACATTGGTGATTCAATTGTTTTGATGGGGCAGGGGTATCATGGTTCATCGGCGGCAGGTTTATATCCAGTAAGAGGGATTATAAGGTTTGCAAACCCAGAGCTGGACAACAAGCTAATCTACATGACCCTTTCAAACGCTCAAAACTTTTGCAGTTTGGAGAAGAATATTACGACCATTGCAATCAACTTAAAGGACAACTCCGATGAAGGAATGATTGCAATGCAGGATACTCTTAGCAAAAAGTTGGCAAATCAAAGCATAGTGGTTAAAAACTGGAAGCAGTTCAATAAGGTACTAATGCAACAGATTGATAGCGATAATCAAACAGGGAAGGCATTTTTGGTCTTGCTTTACTTTATCATCTTTTTTGGAATTTTTGGTACCATACTAATGATGATTCATGAGCGGCAGCATGAGTTTGGGGTAGTTGTTGCAATTGGTATGCGTAAGACAAAACTTGCGTTAATAATGGCTTACGAGCTAATTCTAATGGGTTTGATTGGAATCATAACGGGTACAATACTAAGTATACCGCTGCTCTACATTTTGCACAACAACCCTATTCGATTAACGGGAAATATGGCTCAGGCAATGGAGGATATGGGCTTTGATCCAATTATGCCTCTTGCATGGATTGACAGTTATGTTTTTTGGCAAGGGATAGTTGTTATGATAATGGTTCTTCTTTCGTGCATTTATCCTTTACGAAAGGTTTTGAAACTTAAAGAAGTTGAGGCGTTAAGATCTTAATAAGTGAAGTTATGATTTTATCGATTGGCTGGAAAAATGTTTGGCGTAATAAGACCAGAAGTTTGGTTGTAATTGTTGCTATTATTCTCGGGATCTTTGGCGGTGTGATGGTTACGGGTATTATGAATGGATGGATAGCCCAAAGGGTCCACGATTGTATTTATATCGAGGTCTCCCATAGCCAAATTCACAACCCTCAATTTATGCTAAATGAAGAGATTCAGCATACCGTTTTAAACTATGAGAAAGTAATAGGTACTCTTGATACCATGAAGGATGTTATTGCTTACTCCCCAAGGGTTAAACTTTTTGCCATGGCACAAAGCGATTGGGCTGCTTCTGGATTGGTTATTAAAGGAGTTGATCCCGATAAGGAAAAGAAAGTATCTGAACTTTACCTTAAAATGATTGAAGGGGAGTACCTTGGTAATAAATATAAAATTCCATCAATTGTAATAGGTAGCAAGGTTGCTGAGTCGTTGAAACTTTTGAACTATCAAATAACCACTCAAAAACTAGATTCGATTGACAAAGCCATTTATCCACAATCAGTGGTTGAATCGTTGAAAAAGATCGGCGATAAACGCTTTCGGAAGGATAAGGATTTCAAAAAAGCACTAAAGGAGAATTTAAACGATAATGATTTCGAAAAGTACTCTGATAAGCTAATTAAGTACTTCTCTTTTTATAGGATGAATACTAGTATTAAGATTACTGTTCAAGGAAAGGATGGAACAATTCAAAATCCAGTTTTTAAGGTTAGGGGGATTTTCAAAACAAGCAATACTATGTTTGATGGTATTAACGCGTTTGTTGATCGAGAAGCGCTCAATCAGTATACTGGACTATCAAATAACGAAGTACAGGAGATAGCAATAATCAGTAAAGACAACGAGACGGGGATTACAATTAGCGATAGGTTGGCAAAGTATCTTCCCGAGAACAATGTTTTATCGTGGCGGAAATTATCCCCTGAAATAGCCATGTACACAGATTTTATGTGGTTTTTGAGCTATATATATGTTGGGATATTCCTGTTTGCTCTTGCGTTTGGAATAATTAACACCATGTTGATGTCGGTTCTTGAAAGATTCAAAGAATTGGGCATGTTGATGGCAATTGGTATGAATAAAGGCAAGATTTTTACAATGATCATGCTTGAGTCAATCTTTCTTTCGCTTACTGGTGGGGCGTTAGGGTTAATAATCAGTGGTGTTGTTACTCATATTCTTGGCAAAACGGGTATCGATTTTAGCATTTGGGCTGAGGGACTCGAAGCAATGGGGTATTCGTCAATTATATACCCCGAGATTTCGTTTGATAATTATGTTGTGGTTACCTTATTGGTTTTCCTAACAGGAATGATTGCTTCGATTTGGCCCGCTAGGAGGGCTTTAAAGCTAAATCCGGCAGAAGCTTTACGGACAGAATAAAGAATTCAGAAGTCGGTATTCAGAATAAAAAGTTAAAACTATGGACAAGGCAAAATCATTTAAAGAACTTATAGTATGGCAAAAGGCTCATGCATTGGTTCTTTCAATTTATAAGATGTCTCTTAATTTGCCCAAAGAAGAGCTTTACGGTATTACATCGCAGATTAGAAGAGCCGCAATTTCTATACCTGCAAACATTGCCGAGGGTTTTACGCGGAAAACAAATGCAGAAAAGCTAAGATTCTTTAATATTTCACAAGGCTCAATTGAAGAAGTAAGATATTATCTGATTTTAATTGAAGATTTGAATTATGAGAAAACAGTAGAACTTACAAACCAGCTTGAAGAGGTAAGTAAAATTCTTAACGTTTATCGAAAGGCAATAACTACTGAATCCTGAATTCTGACTACTTAAATCCTAAGTTATGAAAGTTATCGAACTTAAAAACGTAGAAAAGACCTACAACGACTCCGAAGTAAAAGTTCATGCAGTTCGAGGTGTTGATTTGACCTTTGAAGAGGGAGAATTTACTGCCATTGTTGGACCTTCGGGATCGGGGAAAACTACGTTACTAAATATGCTAGGTGGCCTCGATAAACCTACAGCAGGCGAAATAGTAATTGGTGGGACCAAAATCAGCGAGCTAAAAGGTTCGAAATTGATTGATTTCAGGCTGCATAATATTGGCTTTGTATTCCAATCCTATAACCTGATACCTGTTTTAACAGCCAAGGAGAATGTTGAGTTTATTATGCAGATGCAGGGAGTTTCTGCTAAAGAAAGATTTCAAAGGGCAAAAGAACTCCTTGAATCGGTTGGTTTGGGTGATCGGCTCGATAGTCGACCCACAAAGTTATCCGGGGGACAACAGCAACGGGTAGCCGTTGCTCGGGCATTGGCATCAAAACCAAAGTTCATTCTAGCCGATGAACCCACTGCAAACCTTGACACGGTTTCTACAGAGAATTTACTTGATATCATGGAGAAGTTGAACCATGAAGCGGGAATGACCTTCATCTTTTCAACCCATGATCAACGCGTAGTTAACAAAGCCCATCGAGTAATTACCCTTGAGGATGGTATGGTTAAAAGCGATGAGCATAAAAACCCACATTAGTTAGTAAACCAATTTAAAAATGAAACGATTTCTTCAAATTCTGACTTTATTATTAATCGCGAGCACAGTTCAAGCCCAAGAGCCCATGAAGTATGAGTTTAAAGGGTATATAAAGGATTTACAAAACGTTTTTATTCCCAAGCAGGATTCATTAAATTGGTTTTCTGATAATACTCTAGAAAATAGACTTCAGCTAAAATACTATCCGTATAGTTGGCTTACAGCCGACGTTCAGGTTCGCAGTCGTTTTATGTATGGCGATTTTGTTGAGAAAATCCCCGGGTATAAGGATTATGTCGATCAGCATATGGGGTACTTTGATATGTCGGTACTTTGGGGCAACAATAAATCCTTTCTCGCTTTAAGCGAGATTGATAGATTGAATGTAATGATGAATTTCAATAAGTGGCAGATAACACTTGGCCGACAGCGTGTGAACTGGGGCATTGATTTGATTTGGAATCCAAACGATATTTTCAATACCTATTCATACTTCAACTTTGAGTACTCCGAGCGCCCCGGAGCCGATGCAATCAGTGTGAAGTACTTTACAGGAGCACTTTCTTTTGCTGAGGTTGTTTATCAGATTGATGAAACCTACGACAAATCGTCCTTTGCTGGGCTATATCGTTTCAACACTCATTCATATGACATTCAATTCCTTGCCGGTAAAATGAAAACCGATTTGGTGGCAGGGCTCGGGTGGACAGGAAAACTTGGACAAGCCGCATTTCGTGGTGAAACAAGTTATTTTCGACCATACAACACTTTTTCCGATTCAACAGGCGTTCTGGTTTCATCCCTTTCAATGGATTACTCTTTTCCAAATACCCTTTATATTCAGGGAGGATTTTTATTCAACTCCAACGGAGCTACAAAGAACATTACAAATGTTGATCTCTTTAGTCAACAGGCAGCAAGCCCCAAAACCCTGAGTAAAGGGAAGTACAACCTATTTGCGCAAGCTTCGGGGCAGCTGACCCCATTGGTTACTCCTGGAATAGCAATAATGTTTAACCCTTCTGACAAATCAACATTTGTTAGCCCAACAGTTACCATCTCTGTTGCCAATAATTTCGACTTCAGCGTAATCGGGATGATTTTTCTTGGCAATAAGAATACCGAGTACGAAAACATCGGGCAGATGGTTTATCTAAAGTTTAAGTGGGATTTCTAACAATCAATTTCTTTGAAGTAAGAATATAGATTAACGATTTAGGAATTTTAAAAACAAGGAATAATTGATATCTCAGATTAATCAAGTACTACTCTATATCTTCTAAAATCTAAATTCGAAGATCCTTGTTCGTAAATCATTTTAAACTAGTTGCGACTATGATCAATGATTATTCATGACGGAATCAACCTTAATAATAATTTGCTCTTGAACTTCCTGTTTCTGATTAATCAAAATCTCATTTGATTTAGGATTAGTTGAGCAAAGTTCGGGTTTAAGGTTACAAATAAAGTTAAGCGATTCAGTTACATTCTGTTTTAGTTTTTCAAGCTTTGAATCCATATTTTGAATAATCGAGATTTCCTTAGAGGAAAGGTCAATCTTGATAAAATCTTTCAGATTATTGAGATCGCGATCAGCCTCGTTTAGCTTGCTAAGCAGGTAGTTCGAATGTTCTGTTTGGTTATCGGGGGTGTAAACAGTATTGAAGTTAGTACGAATTAGTTGTAATTTCTCAAATTGGATAAAAATCCATGGTTGTAACACTCTTGTTAGACTATCATGTAGAATAAGAGCTTGTTGTCGGTTGTATTCATCCATCCGGAGATCAAAATCACGAATTGCATCCAACCCCTTGCTCCTGCATAAACCGCAAGAAGTATTTCTAACCATCTCCTTCAGTTTAGCCGTTGCCTCTTTTGTTTTAGCATCAGCGATGGCCTCGTTTACATTCGTAATTTCGTTTTCAAATACGTTTTGAAATAGTTGCCCTTCAAGTCGATTTAGATGTGATTGAATTAGCTGCCCCTCCATCGATTGGTTCATCAGGTCGGTTTTGAAAACATCGGAGAATCTCAATGCAGATATTGTAGATTCAAGAGAAGAATTCGTTGTAATATTTGGCGTTGTTTCGAGGCTAAGTAAAGTTTTAACCAGACCTTTTAATTGCTGTAGATTGTGATCTCCATCAAAATATAACGAAGCATAACCAAGAATTGATTCATACTCCTTGCTGAAAATATTTTGATAGGTACTATTGCCCCGATACTTGTACTTTATCTCCTCATCGGTTTTAAGCAGCTGACGATAGTACTGCATTAATCGAAACAAACTGTTGCCGATCGCATCGGTATTCCCCGATTTATAGTTTAAACTATAAACCTCAAGATGGTTTTTAAGATTTGCAAAAACGGTTAGAAAATTGATATAATCCTTTTCCTGTCGGTAGGTTTCAGCATTTATTAGCCCAGTTTTATAATCAGTCTCTATTTTAAGCTTACGCTTTTCGATACTAGCGAAATTCACCTCATCACCGGTAACCTCCTCCATGTTGTATAGCGATTTGTAGTTGACAACCACAACTAATGGGTACTCGTTATAGTTTATATAAGATTTTAGGAAGGGTTTATTAATTGAAGTGTGGTTAATGGTATCGAGTAGATCGGCCAGAGGCTTGGTGTTCATTTCAACCGTTTTGCTATTTGCTGTAGTAAGGGCATAAACCTTAATGGAATGTACCCGTGTATCAAAGTTTTTCTGTTCAAACAACCGGATAGTTGAACTGAAGTGGTATTCCTTTTTGCGGGTATTTGCATCGAGAAAATTCCCAAACTCGCCTATAATACTCAATACTGCAGCTGATGGGTTTGTAATCTTCGAGATATTTTTTAGCTGGGTTGATACAAGGTTTAGGAATTGATCCTGATCGTTATTAGTAATTGCTTTAACTCTTATATCAGCATCAATAAAACCTTTCGTTGAGTATAAAGGAAGGTTGTCGATTATACGTATATGGTCGATGTTATCGCTTACAAAGGTTTGGTATTTGTTGTCCTTATCGGTTGAGATTTGAAAATTGTAAAGTGGGTAGGTTAACTCTTTATCGCTAAAAAATTTCACATTATTCAGAGTGGCCGTTATAAAAAGATACTCTAAATGTTCTTCCCGAATTCCCTTCTTCCTAAAAAAGCCTCCCTTAGGTTTAGCTTTGGCAAAATCGAGTTCATTGATAAGGTTACTAAACTTTTCCCCGTTAAAAAGGTAAATTTCAGTGGATAAATATTGCCATTCCCCGGTAAAGTTATAGTTTGAAGTATCTGAGAATATCAGCTTGGGCTCAATATCACGCTGGGCGAACAAAAGACTTGAGAATAAAGTAAAGCAGACTGCTAGATATAATTCTCCTTTTTTCATGATATTGCAATAGGATGCAAAATGGTATTTCAATTACTCTTGGTTATCAAGCAGTGCAATTCCTGAAAAGCCTATCAATCTTGAATTAAGGCATTTTGGAGTGGCCCAAATCTGTAATACTCGACCATTCCCATTGATAGGTTTTGCCTCAAGGCGAATAGGTTCTGCGCATTCCTTGCGCATTTGTCTATCGCGTAAAACGCTCATTAGAAAGAGTTCTGTTTCGGGGAAGAAATCGCGAAGCATAAGTCCTTTTAAAAGATCCTCTTTAGAAATATTAAAATATTTGCATCCTGTTTGGTTAAGGAATTCTAGCCTACCTGTCAGCGAAACCTCAAAAACAATGTGAGGGAGAACATCGGTGAGCTCACGGAAATGTTGCTCATTTCTTACCAGTTGTGTATGCGCCTTTTCTCTTTCGTACGAGAAAGATATTAGGTTTGCAATGGTTTTAAGGAGTTCAACTTCAAGTTTATCCCACTCTTTTGGATAATTACATTCGTCAAAACCAATAAAACCAAATAAATTGTACTCCACCTGAAGCGGGAATAGTAGGCATGATTTAATGTTCTGGGCAATCATCATCTCAGCAAGATCGGAGGGCATATCCTTCAAAAAATCTTTTGAGTAATAAACCTCTTTTCCCTCAATCCACTCAAGAATCATATCAAGAGAAACATCTTGTAAATTCTGCTTTTGTGGTTCAACGCCATCATTTACCCACTCAAAGGTATTTGTGGTTATTTTTTGGTCAGGGCTGTTCTCAAAGATATATACACGGCTTACGTTTGTGAAGAGGCCAAGCTTAACAAGAACCTCGTTTATCTTGGTTTGAAAATCATCGTTTGTGTTAAGTACATACGAAATTTCAGAAAGCAGCTCGTTAAGCGCAAGGTTTTGCATTAACTCTTCGCGATGACGGATATGCTCCATTTCAACCTCTTTCTGGAAAGTGATATCGGTAAGTGTACCTGTAATTCTTAATAATTTCCCAACAGCGTTACGTTGAGCCTTATTTTTGGATAAAATCCAAATATAATCGCCTGATTTCTTTCTTGCACGAACAACAAGTTCAAGAGAATCACCCTCTCTTTTAAACCGTTCAATTTTTGAAACAACAATTTCAATATCATCGGGGTGAATCAATGTTGTCCATGTGTCAATATTGGGTTCAATTTCCCAAGGGCGATAGCCAAGTAATTGAAAAGCCATCGGGGAATAATACTTCTCGCCCGATTCAAGATCGATGTCCCAAATACCAACACGACCAGCGTTGAGGGCAAGCTTTAGTCGCTCATCACTTTTTTCAAGTTTCATGCGCGATGTTTGACTCTCGGTAATATCTTTAACCGTGGCAGCAAGTTTTATCCCTGTTTTGGTTTCAATAGAGAAGATTGTATTTTGGATAATCTTACGTTCCCCGTTATAAAGTGTAATTGGTATTTCAAACACCTTTCCTTCGAAGGGATTGCTAACGGTATGAGCAATTTTATCGAAAATATCCTTAAAGTTTTTTAGGTAGGATGTTAACCCCTCAGAACCAAAAGAGAGCAAACCATCAACATCCCAGATATACTTACCTAGTGCTTGAGTACGTTTAATTAATGTTATTTTTTCTTGGGCCGGATTCCACTCCCTGATTATTCCATCTTGATCAATAATTACAAGGCCATCCTGCGTGTTGAATATCAAGCCTTCGAGGGTTTTCCGGTTTTCATCCTTTTCTACCTCAACCCTTTTCTTTTCATCGATGTTCATGTTTACACCGACCATGCGAACAGGAACGCCTAGTTTATCCCACTCAACAACCTTTCCTATGCACCATAGCCATACGTAAGTGCCCTTTTTGGATTGGGCAAGATATTCCTGTTGGAAAGTATTAAGTTGTCCTGCTTTTATTTTTTGTTCAATTCCTTCAAATAGAGGTTGAAAATCGGGATGAATAAGGGTAAACCATTTTTGGTAAGTTGCCTTAAACTCATTTGGTTTATACCCTAGAATAGTAAACGATTCTTCACTTACATAGGCTTCGTTTGATCTAAAATTAAACTCCCAAACCCCTTGATCAGCACCTTTTAGGGCTAGGCTTAATCTTGACTCTTCGTCGGAACTGTATTGTACTGTTTTTTCTTCCTGTTTGTTGATACTTACAAGCATCATCAGTAAAGAGGATTTCCCCTTCCAAATACATCTTTTGATGCGAGGAATGTACCATGTATCCGAACCGCTTTTTGATGCAACCCTAATAAGTAGTTGGTCAACCGAGTATCTTCGGGTAGATATTGCCATTGCCAAGAAGCTACGTAACGGGGTTTGCTGATTTGTAGTAAATAGTTCGTCAACGTTTTTTGTAGAAAGTTCACTAGCCGGAAACCCAAAGTTTTTAATAGCCTTACGATTGGCGTAAACAACCATATTATCAGTAATTATCACTAACAAATGGTCGCTATTATCAAGCAAAGATTTTAGTAAAAGGTCAAGCAGCTTGGAATTTTCCTTTATCAGATTCGAAGATCGCTTAACTCGCTCTACTTTTTTCTTGCTTGTATTCATTCTAGATATTGATAAAATAACAATCGCCTAATTTAGTAAAATGTTGAAGTTTTCGATAATTTTCTGATGTTTTTTATAATTAACTGTTATTTTTGTTTTTTTACAAAGTTACCTATTGGTAAATTGCTCGAAATATGTCAGAGAATGAAAGGTTAAAAGAGATTCGTAAATCACTGGATCTTACTCAGCGCGAGTTTTCGGATGCACTTGATATTAAACAGGGATCCTACTCTGATGTTGAACGTGGGAAGGCAGGAATATCTGCCGTTCTTCTAAAAAACTTGATCCGTAGGTTTAGAATTAACCCACTATGGTTATGCGAGGGCGAAGGGGATATGTTTATTGAATCGCCCGAGGGTCAACCTAAAGAGAACCAAAGAATGCTTATTGTACAAAAGATTAAGCATTTATCAAAAGGAAGTGAATCAGAAAACTCAAGCGAACTTGCTGAGCAAATAAAGCAGTTAGAGCAACAACAGGAAAACCTCGAAAACATTAAATCGATTATCGATTTTCTGAAAAAGGATTGATTTCCTCCTTATTTCTTAAGTTCCTTTCTTAGCAAGCGGCTTATGCGCATGCTTTCGATATAATCGATCAGTTTTCTTAGTAGATCAATTTGAAGGGTAACGAATAGGACTATTGTGAAAAGCCATATTACCGCAAGATTAAACCATAGTGTTTTAACGTATTGCCCGTTGAACAATTTCATTGGAGCATAAAAATGAGCTCTTCCCCAAGGATGGTCTGGCAACATAAAGATTGGTTCGTGCTTTTGGATAATTCGGGTATCAGTTTCTAAGTACTTCGTGATTTCGTTGGAATTAAGAACCCAATCGGCAAGTGCTTTATTATAGTTTTTCTGCTTTAGCTTATAAATATTTTCAGAACCAAGGGATTCAACAAGGTTTGAGTAGGTGCTATCCTTTTTATGGTTAGCAGTGGTGCTCATATCAAGGTACTGATTCTTAATAAAACGCAAGTATCCATTCGTCTCTTCTGCAATTTGATCGGAAAACTCGGAAGGGTTAAGTTTTTGGATATTATCATAAGGTGGCAGGTGAGCAGATTTTTCTAATATTTTCAGCTCATTAGAAATAATGTTTAGGTTATTTATAAATTTTGGATCACGTTTCCTTCCCTCACCCTCCAAACGGCTACACTCCTCAAGTTTATACTGAAGCCGTGGGATAAGAAATGCGGTTCGAAAATATGACTCGCTTAAAGTCATTTCGTAGTTGAAAAAGTATTTTTCGAAGGCATTGTCCTCGAATTGCTCAACGGCAAGCGCTTCAAAGGCCCAGCGCGATATCATTATGTCGCCAACAACCGGAACGTAAACCCTTTTAGTGATACTGGGGTGTAGATTGTCAAATTGAACGATAGTTCCGCTCAGTAATAGCTGGGGAACCAGTATAAATGGGATGCTGATATAAATTGAAACAATTGAGTTAAGCCCCGAGCTGATGTTTAGCCCAACCATGTTTGAGAAACACGAGGTTGAGAAAAGGATAAGCCAATAGGTTAGTGTTAGCCCTTTAATTTCAAGAAAATAATTTCCAATCAGAACATACATCAGCATCTGAATTGCTGATAGGGCAAATAGATAAAACACTTTTGCGTTGAGGTAGCTAAATCGGCTTAGGTTAAGGAACGATTCGCGTTCCAATATCTTTCTATCACTAATTATCTCTTCGGCACTTACAGTTAATCCAATAAACAAGGAAACAACAACGCTCATAAATATGTAAGCTGGTAAATTTTTGTTATCAGCAAAAACATACTCGCTATTGGGTATATACTTCGTGAAATATGCTAAGATAAACGCCAACAGAGGTGCTTCAATTAGATTTATGATAACGTACTGTCTATTACTTATTTTTGACAGTAAGTTTCGGATGGAGAAAATCTTAAACTGAACCTCGATATTGGGGATATTAAAAAAGTTTTTGGGTAATATATTCTTATGATCCTTAGATTTGAAATTATCTTTCAAATGCTTTTCGTATAGGCTATTCCATTCATCAGGACTTTTCTGGCGTGTATTAGTGAACTTACCGTTTTCATCTACAACCTTGGCTTCAACAATTTCAAGGATTTGATCGGGGTTGATGCTTCCACACTGGAAACATCCGCTTTCGGAGGCGTTAACCTGTGTACTCATCGTCTTGAAGTAGACGATTGCATCAATTGGATTTCCTTGGTAAATTGGGTAACCACCCTTATCGAGGACCCAAAGTTTATCGAAAAGTTTAAATACCTTAGATGAAGGTTGATGGATGTTGACTATTACTAACCTTCCGTTGTTAGCTTGCTGCTTTAGCAGGCGCATTACCATAAGCGAGTCGCTTGATGAAAGGCCGCTGGTAGGCTCATCAACGAATAGGATTGATGGTTCGCGCATTAGTTCAAGACCAAAGTTGAGACGTTTACGCTGACCTCCGCTAATCATCTTATTTAAAGGAGAGCCAACTTTTAGCTCTCGAATCTCCCATAAATCCAAGTCATCGAGAACGCGCTTAACTGTTTGTCGAATCTTAAACTCAGTAAAATTGCTAAAGCAAAGCTTTGCGTTATAGTAAAGATTTTGGTAAACGGTTAGATCCTCAAAAAGCAAATCATCCTGAGGAACGTATCCAATTATTCCCTCTACTGAACGCTTGTCTAAGTGAATATCGTAACCATTAATTAGGACTCGACCCGATCGTGGTTTTAGTTTACCCGTTAAAAGATTTAGAAGGGTAGATTTACCTACTCCGCTACCTCCCATTATTCCAATCAGCTGCCCCGACTCCTCCGAGAAACTGAAGTTATGAATACCGTTTGTGCTATTCCTAAAATTATACTCAAGGTTTTCAGCGGTGAAAACAATCTTCTGGCGATTCTTTGACTTAAACAGCCAACCGGTTAAATCGCTAAAGTAGATAGCATTTACTTTTGGCCCTTTAATAATTGACCCTACTTCAACAATATATGCTTTTCCAGGAATAATAAGTTTACCATCATGATACAGTTCAGCTTTTCCGTAGTAGCGCATCACAAAGCTACCTGTTGATTGCATGTAAAGAAAGGTTAAGCGACCATCGATACTCTCGTTATAAAGTTTATGTGAGTCTTCGAGCCATTCGGGCATATTTTCCTCAACCCAAAGTCCCTCTAAAACATCCTCGCGGATTTTTGGGTGGCTTTCAATAATTAACAGGAACGATGGATCAATCTCTTCGCAGTCGTTATGGAAAATGAAATACTCAATATTTTTTGCTTCTACCTCATCAATATTAAAACAGGATACAACAGTATCAACAACTGCTTTTTCAAGCGGAGTTATTTTGTTATCCTCAATTACGTACTCAAGGAGTTTAATAAACACAACGATTCGATCAGCCTGGGGGAGCCCATTTCGAATCTGATGGCATACTTTCTGAACGTACTCAATCAGCGCTTCACGACCCTCATCGCCTTGCTTGGCGTAGGTGGAAATATCTCTGTTAAAGAAGTCGGCGTAGTTTTCGAATAAATCAAGGTATTCAATTACCAAACGACGCGATAGGTGTTGCCGAAGAAAGGCATCAACAATTTTTCTCCCTTTTGCCGTAAGCTGTGACGTATTGGCAATTAGGGCGAAAAGCTGCATCAAGGCATTTAGTATCGACTCGCTCATGCTGAAAAATCAATGTACTAAGATATAAAAAGAAGGGTGAGTAATGCTAAACTAAGAGTAGGTTTTTTAAAGCAAGATAGAAGATCGTGCTTTTAACAAAAAAACCCACCGGAGGGTGGGTTTAATGGTATATCTAAATAATACTACTGAGTAATTTTTGTACGAACATCGGTGATCAGTTTCATAATTTGTTCGAATTGCTCTTTTGTAATCTGATCAGCGCCAACAGTAGCATAAATATCAACAAGAGGTTTTAGTTCTTGAGCCATTTCAGCAATATCCTTATCGCTTTCGTAAGGTTTCATTAGCTCAACCAACTTGTTTAAAGGTTCTTTTTGGTTGGCTACTATCTTAAGGAAATCTTCACTATTCTTGCTAACAATTGCAATTTGAGTGGTTAAGTAAAGACCTTCGATCCAGCTACCTGTCATTACTAATAAAGATGTATTGTCTTTGCCATTGTTTACAAGAAACTCATAGGTATCGTAGAATGAGTTTGAGATGATTTGGATTAAAGAATCCTTATTATCAATATTCTTCTCAACGCGTTGTGCAAACTCAATATTGAATGCCGAAGTAATTTGAAGATCATCAATCATCTTCTTGGAAACCTTAAGATAATTCATTGTTTCCTGCTTCATCTGGTATGTACTAGCGTAGCTAAGATCGGCGCCATAAACTCCAAGATTTAACGCTTTGCTCTTTGTAGCAATATATTTATCAACGTTTTCAACGGGATTGTTTATGCTTAAAATGTAGGTTGCACCAGCTTTGTTTAAAAGCTTTATTACCTCAAAAGCAGTAGGAATAGGATACTTAGTAACACTCTTGAAAGCCTCTTCTTTTTTTGTCATAGAGGAGTCTTCGGCTTGCTTTGCTTGTTTACTTACACAGCTAACAACGAACATCACAGCTAGGATGGCGATTAGCAGAAACGAAAATTTTGCGAAGTCGAACTTGTTAGTTTTCATCTTATTTATAGGTTTGGGTTATGATTTTATATTTAACTAGCACTAAAAATCCAAGGTTCGAATATAGTAATTAATGCAAAGTAAAAGTAATAAATCGCA
>Ga0209098_1000870_pt1 | contig 31204 bp, 30 predicted proteins | sample AD_JPNHW1_MetaG_FD_184429 | JGI IMG/M metagenome (GOLD analysis project Ga0209098, IMG submission 184429) | Active sludge microbial communities of municipal wastewater-treating anaerobic digesters from Japan - AD_JPNHW1_MetaG (SPAdes) (version 2) | ecosystem: Engineered > Bioreactor > Anaerobic...
CGCCACGCCCGCCGGCCTACTCGCTTCCACCAGCTCCGCCCTCCCGCAGATCCTCTGCGTCGGCACGATCGAGGGCCGCAAAAACCACCTCGCGCTCCTCGGCGCCGCCGAGACGCTCTGGGCCGAAGGTCTGCGCTTCGAGCTGCGCCTCGTCGGCCTCCCGCGCCCCGAGACCGCCGCCTCCGCCCTCGCCGAAATCCGCCGCCTCCACGCCGCCGGCCGTCCCCTACGCTTCGACGGTGTGCTCGACGACTCCGCCCTGGCCGAAGCCTGGCGCACCTGCGCGTTCTCCGTCTATCCGTCCATGATCGAAGGTTTCGGCCTGCCCGTGGTCGAGAGCCTCGCCCACGGCAAACCCTGCATCTGCGCGGGCACCGGTGCCACCGGCGAGCTTGTCCCCGGAGGCGGCACCATCGGTGTCCAACCGGCGGATGCTCCCGCTTTCGCCGCCGCCATGCGCCGGCTGCTCACCGATCCGGCCGAACTCGCCCGGCTCGCCTCCGAGGCCCGCGCCCGCCCCGTCCCCACCTGGGATGCCTGCGCCGCGCACCTGCTCGACTGGATGGACGGACTGCCTGTGCGCAGCTGAGCGGCCACGCCGCTCACTTCCTTTGTGGCGCCGCTCGCAAGAGCGGCGTTCCGCCGCACGCCCGCGCATCCGACCAATACCTCGCCCCGCGTTCCGCTCAGCCCTTGCCGATGCCGGAGGCCTTGAAGCCGAGCGCGCGAAGCTTCTTCAGGTCGAGGATGTTCCGGCCGTCGAACACCGACGCCGGCTTCATCATGTGCCCGTGCATGCGCCCGAAATCGACCGTCTTGAACTCGTCCCACTCGGTGAGCACGACAACCGCATGCGCGCCCTCGGCGGCTGTGTACGGATCCGCGCAGATCGTGATGGCGGGATTCGGCTTTCCGTCGGGGAACTTCGGCGACACGCCCAAGTCGCGATAGATATCCTCGGCGGGCACCTTCGGGTCGTAGATCGCCAGCCGCGCCTGCTCGGAAAGCAGATCCTTGCAGACGGTGATCGCGGCGGATTCGCGCGTGTCGTTGGTGTCCTTCTTGAACGCGAAGCCGAGGATGGCGATGCGCTTGTCGGCGACGGTATTGAAGAGGTCTCGCACGATGCGCTTGGTGAAGCGGTGCTTCTGCCAGTCGTTCATCTTCACCACGCTCTCCCAATACGCGGAGACCTCGGGCAGGCCGAAGTGCTCGCAGAGGTAGACGAGGTTGAGGATGTCCTTCTGGAAACAGGAGCCGCCGAAGCCGACCGAGGCGCGCAGGAACTTCGGGCCGATGCGCGAATCCTTGCCGATCGCGTTGGCAACCTCGTCCACATCGGCGCCGGTCACTTCGCAGAGCGCGGAGATCGAGTTGATCGAGGAGATGCGCTGCGCGAGGAACGCGTTGGCAATGAGCTTGGAAAGCTCCGACGACCACAGGTTGGTCGTGATGATCCGCTCGCGCGGCACCCAGTGCGCATAGACGTCGACGAGCGTCTGCAGCGCCGCCTGGCCCTCCGGCGTGGGTTGGCCGCCGATGAGCACGCGGTCCGGCGCCTCGAGATCGGCCACAGCCGTGCCCTCGGCGAGAAACTCGGGGTTGGAGAGCACCTGAAACTTCAGGTTGGGCGAAGTCGCCGCGAGGATCGTCGAGATCGACTCGGCGGTCTTCACCGGGATCGTCGACTTCTCGACGATGATCTTCGGGCTGTCCGCATGCGCAGCGATCGTGCGCGCCACGCCCTCGATGTACTTCAGGTCCGCCGCCCGCCCGGCGCCATGACCGTAGGTCTTGGTCGGGGTGTTCACGCTGACGAAGACGATGTCGGCGCCCTTGATGCCGCCGGCCACGTCGGTCGAGAAGAAGAGGTTGCGGCCGCGCGCCTCGCGCACGACGGCGTCGAGCCCCGGTTCGAAGATCGGCAGGTCACCGGTGTTCCAGGCCGCGATGCGCGCCGCGTTCATGTCGACAACCGTCACGCGGATGTCGGGGCACTTGCGGGCGATCATCGCCATGGTGGGACCGCCGACATAGCCGGCGCCGATGCAGCAGATATTCATGTGCGAGACTCGGGGGTTTACTTTGCCGAAATTTATGGCGGAAGACGGGACACCTGTCGACGTCGCGTTGCGAGAAAGAATCCGCGCGCCGCGACGACACTGGCCCGGCCTCCGCGGCGCGCCCTCACACAGTCCCAACAACAGCGTACTGGCGCGGCCCTCGGGGCTCTAGGTCTCACTGCAACTGCAGCGGCAGCTTCTGCAAGATGTCCTTGGCCTTCTGCAACGGCTCGCGCGTGCCGAGCCCCTTCGGGTTCTCGCCGGTCTTGATCGCGGCCACGGTGCGGAGCTGATTCAGCACGAAGCAGTAGTCGTTGTTCACCATCACACCGAGCAGCTCGCCGGTCTTGCTGAAGACAAGATCCCCGGTATGCGGCGCGAAGTCGCCGAAGAGCCGCTTGAAAAAGCGGTTGTCCATCTGCACGTAGCGCGGCGCCGTGGGGTCGAGCTTGAACGCGATCTCGCCGTAGTAGCGACCGCTGTTGCTCACCAGAACCGCCTCCGGGAACTTGAACGGATCGGCGGCCAGCGGGTAGATCTTCACCCCGAGCGCCGCCGCGCGGGCGGCGTCGACCGGGATCAGCACCACGCGGGGATCCAGCGCTTGGAGCCCATACTCGCCTACGGGGATCTCGGCGCCGGGACGTTTGAGCGTGCCGCGCACCAAGTCGAAATCGACCGGCGAACCGCCGAGGTCGAAGGGCGCGTCGCCCGCGTGCAGCAATGCGAAGACCTTGTTGCCGTCGGAGACGAGCACCGTGCGGGCGCTGCGCTCGATCGTGAACGGCCCGAGCAGCACCGTGCGGCGCGAGACGCTGTCGATGGCGAACTGGTTCGCGACAAAATCGCTGAAAAGGACGTTCGGGTTGATCGGGCGGTTCTCGCGGATCTCGCGGGTGAGCTCGCCGGATTTCTCCGCGAGCTTGCCCACGCCCTCGGCAAGCACACCGGCCTGCGCCTGGATCTTCGCCTTCTCCTCGCGCTCGGCGACGACCGTCTCGCGCATCTGCTCGATGTTCTCGCGGAGAAGTCCCTTCTCCTGCTCGGCCACCTTCACGGCGACGTTGAGATTCTCGATCTCGCCGCGGGCGGCGGCGTGCTTCTGCTCGAGCGCGGCGAAGGCCGCCTTCTGCTCGCGGGACTGCTGTTCGCGCAACTCGAGATCGCGCTGGAGCTGGGCGAGCCGGATCTTGCCGGCCTCGATCTCGGCGGCCTTGGCGGCGGCCTCCTGCGCGAGCGCAGCGGACTGGGCCTGCGACGCGGTGAGAGTCTGGGCGAGCTTGCCCTTCTCTCCTTCGAGGCTGGCGACCTGCTGCTCGCGTTGCTGGAGATTCTCGGCGGTGCTGGAAAGCTGGTTGCGCAGCTCGTCGCGCGCTGCCTGCTCGTCGGCCAGCGACAGGCGCATGACCTCGACGAGCTCGTTGGCCGGCCCTGCGCTCTCGCCGGGGATCGGCACGGAGGCGGCGGGCGGCGTGGGCGTCTTCGGCGGCTCGACCTGCTCCCAACGCGTGAGCGCGAGGAGGTTGAGCAGGAGGAAGTCGCAGATGATGAGCAGTAGCGTCTTGTTCATGCTACGGCGGGCTTAGGCGGCGGGCTTGGCGGGGACGGCGTTCTGGCTCTCGAGGATGAGCTTCTTCTTGTACGGCCTCACGTTGCGGATCTTCACGAGCGCCACGCAGGTGATGCCGAAGAGGTTCGAGGAGTAGGCGGCGAGCAGGTTCGGCTGGATGACGCCGAGCACCTGAAGCACCAGCGCGGTAGCCGTGCCGGCGATGCCGACGTACAGGCCGGAGTCGAAAAGGTTCTCCTCGTTCTCCATCAGCCGCAGCTTGAGCAGGCTGGGGATCTGCTGGCGCTCGATCTCGCGCATCTTCAGCAGGCAGATCCAGTAAACCATCACCTGCACCGCGGCGAAGAACAGGATCGTGACGATCGTCGAGAGGTCCACGATCGACTTCCCGGCCGCCGGCAACGCCTGCACCTGCCCGACCATGCTCAGCGCCGGGATGCTTACCTTCATCGCGAGATCCGCCGGCGGCGCGCCGCGCAGCAGGAACGGCTCGCTCAGGACGAACAGCACGCCGGAGAACACGAGCGCCATCACGCCGCTCTTCGCGTGCATCAACGTGCGGTTGGCCGCCGAGAGCACCGGCCCGACCACCGCGCGGTCGAGCGCGCGGAAGACGAACCACACTCCGGCGAAAAAGCAGAGGTATTTGAGGACGGTCATGACGTTTGGGTATCGGAGGCTTAACGAGGCGAAAAAGTCCCAAGCCAGGGGCGAATCGGGGTTCACGGGCACCTGCCGTTGCACGAGCTGGCGCACGGCGTTCTCGCCCTCGCGCAGCGCTGTCTCCAGGCCGGCGACACCGCCCTTGCCGTAGCGCAGCGCGTAGCGCGTCACGCCGTCGGGCGCGCGGCTCTGGAGCGAGGCGGCGTAGAGCGAGGGCATCATGTCCGGCGCCACGCGCAGGAGCTGGGCGAATTCGCCCACAGTCTTCACGTCGGGGCACGCGCGCAGCCACTCGCCAAGCTGGAGCCAGTTGAGCCGCCGCGAGAGCGACAGCAGGTCGTAGTAGAAATTCTCGATCGGCTCGAGCTCGCCGCTCTGCACCGCCAGCTCGGCGCGGTCGCGCACCTCCTTGGCGAGCGAACCGGAGAGCCAGTTGCCCTGGTGGAGCAGCGCCGTCATCAGGATCGTGGCGTCGAGCGGTTGGCCGCCGGCGCGCTTGGCGGGGACGAAACGTTTCGTGTGGTCGATGTCCGCAGTCGCCAGCAGCGCCTTCACCGCGCTCGAACGCGTGTTCGCCAGATAGCCGCGCACGGTCTCGCGCTGCTTCGCCGGTAGAAACTCCTGGATCGCCGGCCGCGACACCGCAGTCGCCGCCGCGGCGGCTGGCCGGCTCTTCCCGGCGAATACCTGTTCGAGATACGGGTCGAACCCGCCCCAGGGCACCAGCTCGGGCTGGCGCTGCGCATCCGCGGCGAGCGAGGCGCCGAGCGCGTCGGCCCCGGGCAACGCGAGCTTCTTCGCCGCATCGCGCACCAGCACGGCCGGGCCGGGCTTGTCCGACTCGCGCAACGTCTCGCCGAACTCGACCAGCGTGGGCGAACCGGCGCCCGCCTCGCGCAGCAACAGCGGGCTCAGCGACTTCACCTGCACCGGCAGCAACCACCCGGCCGCCACGAGCGCTGCGCCCGCGACGATCAGCCAGATCGGCTCCCCTCGATTGCCCGCGAGCCAGTCGGCGACCGAGTGTTTCATGGGACGTGAAGTTGGCACGGGAGCAAAGTACGGGACAGTTTTAATTTGCGAGAGCCTGCACCGGCGGCACCGTCTCGAAATCGGACCCATGCTTCTGCCGATTGTTCGCTTCAACCAGCCCGTTCTCCGTAAAAAAGGCGCTCAAGTGACCGCCTTCAATGCCGCCCTGCGCAAGCTCGCCGACGACATGGCCGAGACCATGCGCACCGGCGACGGCATCGGGCTCGCCGCCCAGCAGATCGGCCAGGCGATCCAGTTCTGCGTGATCGACATGCGTCCCTCCGATGCCGAGTTCGACTGGGAGATCGACGGCCGCAAGCCGCCGCTCGACCTCTGCATGCCGCTTGCCATCGCCAACCCCAAGATCACCGCGCTCCCCGGCAAGGAGACCACCTACGAGGAGGGCTGCCTCTCCTTCCCCGGCATCCATGCCGACGTCGTCCGCCCGGATACCATCCGTGTCGAGTATCAGGATCTCGACGGCACCGCGCACACCCTCGTCTGCACCGGCCTCTTCTCCCGTTGCGTCCAGCACGAGGCCGACCATCTCAACGGGGTGCTCTTCATCGACCGCATGGCCAAGCGCGTCGTCGCCGAGATCAAGCCCGAGCTCAAGGAGCTCGAGAAGGAAACCAAGGCCGCCGCCAAGAAACCGGCGAAATAGCACCGCCGAGCCAGCGCACGCGGCACCCGCTCGCCTTTCCACGGTCCATAGCCGAGCATCCTCCGCCGCCATGCGCTGCCACTCCATCCTCCTATCCGTTCTTCTCCCCACCGTCGCGCTCGCCGGTGACGCGGCGCAGCCGCCGGCCGTGCCCGAAGTCGCTTTACCCGCTGCGCCCCCGGCGCACGAAGCCTCCACCCTGCCCAGGCCGCCATCCACCGGTTTCATCCGTCCCGGCGAAGTTCTTGAGCTGCGCATGAGCTACGGCCTGCTCGGCACAGCCGGCACCACCCGCATCGAGACGCTCGCCGAGACCGCCGCCGAAGGCCCGCGCTTCCGCATCCGCGTCGCCACCAAGAGCAGCGGCTTGATCGACACCTTCTACACCGTCGTCAACGACTCCGAGTCCGTCCTCGACGCCGCCACCGGCCGCCCCCTCGTCCTCACCACCAAGGGTAAAAGCGGCAAGCGGCTCACCGAGAAGACCACCACCTTCGACTACGCCGCAGGCCAGGCCATCCATCTCAACGTCATCCGTCCCCAGCACAACGCCACCGTCCCGCTCCCCCCCGAGCCCGCCTACGACCTCATGGTCGCCCTGATGCAGACACGGGACTGGAGACTCAAGCCCGGCCAGTCGCGTCGCGTCCAGTGCGTCAACGACGACGAGTTCTTCACCATCGAGGTCACCGCCATCGCCGAGGAACAGGTCAAGACCCCCACCGGGACGTTCGACGCCATCGTGCTCGAGCCCAAGCCCGTCGGCACGCCCGTCGGCTTCTTCAAGAAGGGCGGATCCCTCAAGGTCTGGATCTCGAAAGGCGACCGCCCCCAGATCATCCGGCTGGATACCAAGCTCAAGTTCGGCACCATCGTCGCCGTCCTCACAAAGGAGGAGACGCTGGCGCCCGCAGCCGCACCGGTCGGAGCGCCCGCGACACCGCCGCCGCCCCAGCCGTCGTCCGGACCTGTGGCCCCCGCGCAGCAGCCGGCATCGCCACCAGCCGCGGAGCCAGCCCCCGCCGCGAGCGCACCCTGACGCCGCCCGCCTACTGCGCAGGCAGCTCCGCCAACGACTTCTTCGCCAGCTCGAATCCAGGGGCAGTCTTGATGATCGCCGCAAAAACCGCACGCGCCTCCTCCGTGCGCTTGAGCGCCACGAGCATGCAACCGTGCTTCCAGCTCAGCCACGGATTGGGAAACATCTGCGCGTATTCGCGATAGTAGGGCTCGGCCAGATCGTACCGTTTGAATTCCTCCGCCATCGAGGCGACGTCGTACGTCGCATCTAGTGGCTCGATTTTCGCCGCAGCAGCCGCATACCGCTCCGCCGCACCCGCCGGCCCCGACTCCGGTGCCATCAGGTGGTAGCGCAACAGCCCCATCTGGGCATCGATGCAACCGGCATCCATTCCTGCAGCGCGCTCCAGTTCCGCCCGCGACCGTTGCAACAGCACCTCGCGCCCTGCCCCCTCGATACCGGCCGCCTCCGCCAACAAGGCCTCGCCAAGCCGGCTGCGCATCGGCGCGCTGGCCGGCACCTTCGCCACCGCACGCTCGAACAACGCCACCGCCTCCGCGGGGCGTTTCTGCCGCATGCGGATCTGTCCGAGCAACGAGCAGGCATCGGCCGTGGCGCCATCGCCCTCGGCCAACGGCGTCACCAGGGACTCCGCCCGAGCCACATCCTTCGACTCGAAGGCCGCTGTCGCCTGCACGAACGGCGACGGCTCGAAGAAATCGTCGTCCGCCGCGCGCACGGCCAAGGCGCAGCCAAGGATCAGCGCAGCCGCCGGCAGCCGGAACCGCAGGGACGCAGAAATCGGAGTATGGGGGGAGATCATGCCCTGCGCATAACACCGCGCTGCGCCGTTTTCCCGCGCAAAGTCTCGGCGCCGCGCCATGCCCGCGGCCGCAGCGACGGCTGCCGTTGCCTCATCGATTCGAGGCGCCGCCCGCAAGCGCAGCGCTTCCCCGCTCCGCGCACCGCGCCAAACCCCGCTGCTCCAGCTCCGCCACCCGCGCCGGCTCGATCAGGAGACGCCACGGCTTCGCCGCCCACATCGGCCCGGCGAAGTCCACGCCCACCCGCGGCCTCGCGCGCACCCAGCTTCTGGGCACGCGCACGCCGCGATCCTCGATGTGCAGCCCGCTCGCGGGCCCCGCTTCTGCGCCGTTTAGCCGCCGGTCGATTCCCAGCGCACGCGTCAGCCGCCCCGGGCCGCCCGCACCAGCCACGCCGCGGATCAGCACCGCCGCCGGCCAATGCTCCGGCCCGGTCACGAGGTTGAGCATCTCGTGCACGCCATAGCAGAGGTAGACGTACCAGCATCCGCCCGCCCGGTACATCGTCGCCGTGCGCGCCGTCCGCCCCGCCCGCGCGTGGCAGGCCAGGTCGCCTTCGCCGTGGTACGCCTCCACTTCGGTGATCAACCGCGCCTCGACCGCGCCGTCGCGCGTGCGCACGAGAAACTTGCCGAGCAGCTCGCGCGCGAGCCCAACTGTGCCCCGCCCCCGCCAATGCGCGGGAGGCACGACCGCACCGGACTCAGGAAACGCGTTTGCCGCCGAGCTCATGTCCCCGCAAATTGCCGCCCTCGCATCCCGAATCCACCGAATTTCTCTCCGCGCATCATGCCCCACCTCCTCACCCTCACCGCCAACCTCCTCTGGGAGCAGACGCTCCTCTTCAAGGAGTGGCAGCCCAACCGCACCCAGCGCGCCCAGCGCTCCACCCACCAGGTCGGCGGCAAGGGGATCAACGTCTCCAAGATGCTCACGCGCCTCGGCGCCCCGAACTCCGCCGTCTGCTTCCCCGGCGGCGCCACCGGCGCGCTTGTCGAGGCTTGGCTGCGCGAGCACGGCGTCATCCTGAAGGCATTTTCCGCCGCCGCGCCCGAGACCCGCAGCGGCGTCGTTATCCGCAGCACGCGCACCGAGACGACCTTCCTCGGCCCCGACCAGCCGCTCGACCCGGCCGCAGTGCGCGCCGCCGCCGCCATCCTCGCCGCCGAACCCGCCGAATCCGTGCTCGCCGTCTGCGGCAGCATCCCGGGCTGGGAAGGCCCCACCGGCGCCGCCTTCCGCGAGTTGTTCCAGTCCTGGCGCGGTGCCCTCGTCGTCGATACCTACGGCCCCGCTCTTAAATGGCTGGTCGAGCGCCCGCTCGCCCTCGTGAAGATCAACCGCGAGGAGTTCGACCGTCTCGTCCCCGCCGATCCCGGCGACAAGTCCGAGCTGGCCTTCACCATGCGCCTGGCCGAGACCGCCGCCCGCTACCCCGTCGCCGCCTGGATCATCACCGACGGCGCGAAGCCGGTCTGGTGCGCGCTCAAGGACGGCACCACCTCCACGCTCCGCCCGCCGCCGATCCGCGAAGTCTCGCCCACCGGTTCTGGCGATGTCCTTCTCGCCGCCCTCCTCCACGCCCATTTCAACCTCGGCCAGTCCTGGCCCGACGCCCTCGCCTACGCGCTCCCGTTGGCCTCCGCCAATGCCGCCCACGAAGGCATCGCCGATTTCCCGCTACCGGAGCCGAAGTAAAGCAGTCGTCAGGATCGGTTTTCCGCGAACCTTTCGCCACTGCGCCGGTCGTAGGTTCACTCTCCCGTTCGCGGCGTGCAAAAAGTCCGTATGTTGCTCGCTGTGAACCATGGCAGCCCTTGCCCTCAGGTGGGCAAACTGCCATGCTGCTTGTACCCGCCCAACCCGACACGCACCTACTACCAACCATGAAACGCGGCGCCATCATCGCTATCGTCGTCGTCCTCCTCGCCCTCGGCGGCTTCCTCGCCTACAAGCTCCACTCCGACAAAGTCGCTCGCGAGCAGGAGAAAGCCCGTCAGGAGCAGCTGGCCCAAGAGGCCGAGCGCGCCCGTTTGGAGGCCCAACGCAAAGCCGAGGCCGACGCCGAGGCCAAACGCCTCGCCGAGCTGAAGGCTAAACAAGACGCCGAGGAGGCCGCCCGCCGCGCCGAGGCTGCACGTCTCGAACGCGAAGCCGCCGAGAAAGCCCGCCTCGCCGCCGAAGCCGAAGCCCGCCGCATCGCAGCAGAAGCCGAGGCACGTCGCCTCGCCGCCGAGCAGGCCGAGCTCGAAGCCAAGCGCCTCGCCGAACTGCGCGCGAAGGAAGCCGCCGAGGCCGAAGCCAAGCGCCTCGCCGCCATCAAGGCCCTCGAGGACGAAGAAGCCGCCCGCAAGCTCGCCGAGGAGGAACGCGAGCGCGCCCGCATCGCCGCCCTCAAGCGCCAGCAGGAGCTCGAGGCGCTCGCCGCCCTCCAGAAACGCCTGGCCGTCGGCCGCATCATCTTCCCCGAGGACTACAAGCGCCGGCACCACTACGAGATGAACATCGACCTCATCCAGGCCGGCAAACTTCCCGTCCCCGAGCCGCTCATTCCCACCGCGGAGAAGAAATAGCGTCCCGCGCCTTCGCTCCCAACTCTTCCACGAAACCGGCCCACGCGGCCGGTTTCGCTATTTTCCGGCCATCCCCATCGGCTACGCCCACATCCTACGATGTATGCACCGGCGCAGATTCCAGCTCCGGCAATCGCGCGCCCCAGCTATGGTTCCGGCCACACCCCGGCGATCGCCCCGCCGCAGAACTCGCACCGGCCACTGCGCACAAAGCAGCCGAGCAGCCGGTAGCCGTCGCGATCGATCACGCATTTGCCGCAGTGCGGGCACCACGTCCGCTCGCCCTCACGGTCGCGCACGTTGCCCGTGTAGACATACCTCAGGCCCTTCGCCAGCGCCACACGCCGCGCCCGCGCCAGCGTCGCCACCGGCGTCGGGTCGCGGTCGAGCATCTCGTAGTCGGGATGAAACGCCGAGAAATGCCACGGCACATCCGGCCCGAGGTGCTCGGCGAACCAGTCGCTCGCGCGTTCGAGCTCCGCGTCGCTGTCGTTGAGGCCCGGGATGAGCAGCGTCGTCACTTCCAGCCACACCGGCGTCTCCCGGTGCAGCCACGCCAGCGTGTCGAGCACGGCGCCGAGCCGCGCCCCGCACTGCCGCCGGTAGAATCCGTCGTCGAACGCCTTCAGGTCCACATTGGTCGCATCCATCCCGGCGAAGAACTCCTCGCGCGCCGCCAGCCAGACATAGCCGGCCGTCACCGCCACCGTGCGCAACCCCGCGGCGCGGCAGGCCGCCGCCACCTCGAGCGCATATTCGCCGAAGATCGCCGGCTCGTTGTAGGTGAACGCCACCGACGCACATCGGCCGCGCTCCGCCATCTCGACGATCGTTTCCGGCGCCGTGGGCTCGGCCGCCAGCGCCTCGGCACCGGCACGGCTGATCCGCCAGTTCTGGCAGAACCGGCACGCGAGGTTGCACCCCGCGGTGCCGAACGACAGCACGTGCGAGCCGGGCAGGAACTGCGCGAGCGGCTTCTTCTCGATCGGGTCGACGGCGAATCCGCTGGTGCGCCCGTGCGCCAGCAGCCGCATCGTCCCGCCGCGATTGCCGCGCGAGCCGCAGAAACCGTCCTGCCCCTCGCCCAGCTTGCAGGCCCTCGGGCACAGTTCGCACTCGAGCCGTCCGTCGTCGCGAGCCCGCCACCAGCGCCCAGGCAGAAGCTCCAGCGCCGTCTTCATGGCCGAGCCTCCTCGATCCGCCGCGCCGCGAACCGCTGCAACTTCACCGGCTCACCCTCGCCGATACCGGCCTTCGCCCGCGCGATAGAGATCTGCTGTGCGACACTCGTCACCTCCGGGATGTCCGGCAGCAGCACCCCGCGCCGCCCGTCCACAGCGCGCACCACCACGCCCCAGCATTTCGGATCCAGCGCAGCCTCCGACTCGATGTCCTCCAGCGGCTCCAGCACCGTCACCTCGATGTGCAGGCCGGCCAGCTCCTCCGCCCTCACCGGCGAGAACCGCGGATCGTGCAACGCCGCCTCCCGCGCCATCCGCCACGTCTCCACGGCGAGGTCTCCGGTATGCGAAGACATCGTCCCGATACAGCCGCGGAGCCGGCTATCGTGGGTGTGCAGGGTCACGAACACGCCGTTGTCCCCGGGACAGTAGCCCGGTCGCGGCGCCGCCTGCGTCGCCTGCAGTCCCAAAGCCGCCGCGATCGACGCGCGCGCCAAAGCCGGCAGCACCGCCGTCCGGTCCGCCACCGGCTCCTCGACAGCGCCCCCGAAATCGCCACCGGCTTTCTTCGTCGCATCGAAGAGGACCGCCACGCCGTACCCGACCCCGAATGGGCCCTCGTAGCCGAGCACCTCGCGCCCTTCGGTCTGCCAACCCACCGCGCCGAGCGCGAAAAGAGTCGAGCCCACCGCATCCTCGGCGGCTGCCTCCCGCAACGGTTCGACCGCCGCAGCCAGTTCGCGCGCCGCCCCACGGCGCAGTTGTGCGATGAACTCCCGGTCGAACTTCACCGCCTCCGGGTCGTAGCCACAGGGCGCACCGGGTTTGAGGCGGTGGCTCATGTCGCCACTGGCGACCACCACCACCCGGCGCCCGAGCTGCGTCGCCACAGACGCCACACAGTCGCCCAGTTCGCCAATGCGCGAGTTGTCCTCGTACGAAAGCGCCACGACCACAGTCGGTCCGTCCCAACCGGCCTGCACCAGATACCACAGCGGCACCACGCTCCCGTGGTCCAGCTGCGCGGCAGGGAGTGATGCCGTGGCGATCCCGCGCGCCTCGGCGCTCTCGCGCAATGTGGCCGTGAACGCCGCATCGCCCGGCAGCCGCACCGAGGCCCGCGTCGCCCCGAACCGTGCCAGCGAGCCGGACACGCCGCCCGAGGTGATCGCGAAGGCGTGCGGCCTTCGCTCGGCATGCGGCGACACCAGCACAACGGCATCCGGGCGTACCGCCACCAGCCGCCTCGCCGCCACCCGCATCGCCTCGACGGTTGTCCGGCAGTCGGCAAGGCGCTCTCCCGCCACCTCCGGGACCAGGATCGGCGCGTGCGGCAGAAGGATCGCGAGGGGAATCACGCTGCAAAGCGGTGCTTGGGTTTTGGCCTTCATGATGTTTCAGTGTTTCCGGAACAGACCCGAAGGCTTCCGCTAGCCAGGGAAGCAGGCCGAAAGATCGCGCCGAAACGCGCCGTTCTCAACCGGTCCGCCGCACCGAGCCCGCACAGCCGAATTCCACCGAAAGCATTGTTTGCCGCAAGTTGCCCGAAAAAGGTCTTGCTTCTCGCAGGTCCGGCCCGTTTCTTCGCGAACTTTTCCAATGAAAGCCACCATCAAGACACAGGGGAAGCAGTTCGTCGTCAGCGAGGGCGACGTTCTGATCGTCGATCGTTATCCCCAGGCCGAAAAGGGCTCCACAGTCCAGATCAACGACATCCTTTCCGTCGGTGAAGGCGCCGAGATCAAAATCGGCACCCCCACGGTGGCAGGCGCGTCCGTTTCCGCCGAGGTTCTCGAGAACAAGCGCGGCAAGAAGATCGTCATCTTCAAGAAGACCAAGCGCAAGGGCTATGACCGCCGCACTGGTCACCGCCAAGACCTCACGGTCATCAAAATCAAAACCATCTCTGCCTAAGGAATCGTCATGGCACACAAGAAAGGTCAGGGCACATCCTGCAACGGTCGTGATAGCAAGCCGAAGAATCTTGGCGTCAAGATCTACGGCGGCCAGACGGCCATCTCCGGCAACATCATCGTCCGCCAGCGCGGCACCCGTTTCCACGCCGGTGAAGGCGTCGACATGGGCCGCGACCACACCCTCTTCGCGATCCGCGACGGCGTGGTGACCTTCGACAAGGAACACCGCACGGTCACCGTCGGCTGATCCGTCCTCGGAACACTCTCCAGCGCACCGCCTCAAGCGGTGCGCTTTTTTGTGCCCTGCGGCGGGCCCCCGCTCGCACTGTTCACTTTCTCCGCCGCCGTCCTTGCCTCCACTCCCCCCGCACGCTATCCGCTCTGCCATGTCTCCGCGTCTCGTCGTCGCTTCGCTTCTCATCGCCATCCCCGCCCTACTCCAGGGAGCCACCAGCATCGTCCGCGTCTGGCCCGCCTATCGCGACGCCGATTCCTTCCGCCGCATCACCGAGTACATGGGCGGCAACGAGAGCACCGGCAACGAGATCGTCCTGCGCACGCAGACCGCATCCCGCGACGGCTACTATTTCCTCACCCGGCTCAAGACCGACTCCGCCACCCAGGGATCCAGCCTGGTCCTCGAAGTCATTCTGCCCGGCAACCCCGCCATCCACACCTTCACATTTAACGCCGACCTGCCGACCGGGCACCAAGTCTACCAGCTCGGCGTCACCGGCGCCGACTGGCCCGGCAAGGGCACCCGCCCCTCCGCCTGGCGCGTGACCATCCGCTCGTCGGAGGGGGCCATCCTCGCCGAGCGCACCAGCTTCCTCTGGACCGCCCCCGCTGCCACCACGGCCGCGAAGTAACGCCGCTCGCTCCCTCCGGCCGCATGTCAGCCTCCGCTGCGCGCTGCCTCATCGCTACGAGCGAGCCCCCGCGCTGGTCGCCGTGGCGGCGGCTCGATCTCGAGCACCGGTTCACCGCCGAAAGCCTGCGCGAGACGCTCGATGGCGGCCAAGCCTTCCGCTGGCGCTGGCTCGAGGAGGTTCAGGCATGGCGTGGCATCTTCGCCGAACACGCCGTCGAGCTGCACCTCGCCACCAGCACCGCCGCTGGCCCGCTCGAGTATCGAGCCGTCACCGAGCCCACCGCCGCCCACTCCGCGCTACGCCAGTACCTCGGAATGGCGCGCGAGCTCCAGGGCCACCTCGCCCGGCTTCCCCTTTCAAGCGACCCTGTGCTCGCCACCGCCGTAGCCTCCTGCCCCGGGCTGATCCTGCTGCGCCAACCTTTCGCCGAGACGCTACTGGAGTTCATCCTCAGCTCGACGAAACAGATCCCGCAGATCCGGCAGTGCTGTGAGAACCTCGCAACGCGCTTCGGCACCCCGCTCGCACCCGGCATCCACGCATTGCCCACGTGGGAACGCCTCGCAGCGACCAGCGAACACGAGCTGCGCGCCTGCGCCCTCGGTTTTCGCGCCGCCTACGTGCACGAGACGGCGCTATATCTCGCCGCCCACCCCGGCTGGCTCCACCACGTGGAGACCGCCCCCTACGCGGAAGCCAAGACCGCCCTCTGCGAACTGCCGGGCGTCGGCGAGAAGGTCGCCGACTGTGCCCTCCTCTTCGGCGCCGGCCGGCTCGAGGCGTTTCCCGTCGATGTTTGGATCCTGCGCACGCTCGCCGAGCACTATGGCCTGCACGGCTGGCGCCCCGCCCAGCTCGCCCACTTCGGCCGCGTCCACTTCGGCCCCTTCGCCGGCCTGGCCCAGCAATACCTCTTCGCCGCCGCCCGCCGGCTACTCCCCCGGCCCTGACCGGCCCCGGTTCCGCGCCGCCGTCACCACTAGACCAGGGCATACGCGGCAAGGCGGGCCGCGGCCGCCAGCACGCTCCTTGCGGCCGACACGCCGTCGCCGCCGTCCGACCACATCGCCCGCAGCCGAATCCGCCTATGCATTACAAAATGCACCGTGAGGCGAATTCGCGCTTGCTGCGCGCATCCCGTTGTGGAGCCTGCCACTCGCCCCCTGCGCCCTAAACCCCACGCAAACCCGTAACCTCAAGGATACGTCATGCGTAAGCGCACTAGATCACCCGAGGGTTTCACCCTCGTCGAACTGCTCACCGTCATCGCGATCATCGGCGTCCTCGCCGCGATCCTGATTCCCGTCGTCGGCAAGGTACGCGAGAACGCCCAGCGCGCCTCCGATCTCGCCAACATCCGCAGCATCGGACAGGCCGCCCTCGTCTACGCCCAGGAGCACAACGGCAGCCTCCCGGCCACCAACCTCCCCGCCACCGCAGGCACCACCGGTTTCGTCCCATCCGGTACCAGCGCCACAACCACGCTCTACGCCTACGCCGCCGCCCTCGCCCTCTCCGGCGGGCTCAACAACGGCGCAGTCTGGGTCTCCCCCGCCGACCTCACCGCCACCCAGGGTCTCGGCAACATCCTCGACAACGCCCAGCCCCGCGCCTTCACCGCCGACAACCCCGCCTTCAACGGCGCCGTCCTCAGCTTCCAGGCCTTCAGCGGCCTGCGCACATCCATGGGCGCAAACACCCCCGTCGTCTGGACACGCGGCCTCACCGCCGCCAGCGGCAGCTGGGACGCCAACCGCCAGAACTCCGTCTACGGCTCCGACGGCGGCCACGTCTTCTTCATCGGCGGCCACGTCCAGTTCTTCGACAACCTTGGAGTCGACGACGCCAACGGCCGCCTCGTGGCCTCCAACGGCTCCCGTACCCGACAGATCCTCACAACCGCCCCCGCCTTCACCGGCACCACCGCCTGGCAGACCCCGCGCGTGCTCTCCGCCACCGGCGCGGGCACCGGCACCGGACTTGCGGCCGACACCGCCGCCACCGGATCCCTCTGATCCTCGACCCATAGGCCAGCCCCCAAGGGCCCCCGCAACCAGCAGCGGGGGCCCTTTTTCGTTTCGCCGCGCCACCGCCGCGCCCCCTAGCGTCGCTGGCAATGCCGCTCTCCCCGTCCGCCACACGCGCCCTGCTCGAACAACTAGGCCACAGGCCCAACCGCCAGCTCGGGCAGAACTTCCTCATCGACGGCAACATTGTCCGCAAATCCCTCGACCTCGCCGCCGTGCGCCCCGGCGACCGCGTCGTCGAGATCGGGCCCGGACTCGGCACACTCACCGGAGAGCTCCTCGCCGCCGGCGCAGAGGTCTGGGCCATCGAGTTCGACCCGCGCCTCCACGCCCACCTCGCCGCCACCGTCGTCCCCTCCGCTGCGGGGAGACTGCACCTCCTCCACGGCGACGCCGTCGAGCATCCGCTCGCCGGCTACGACACCGCCCTCGGCGACTTCAAGATCGTCGCCAACCTCCCCTACGCCATCTCCACCCCGTGGTTCGACGGCGTGCTCTCCGGCGCGCTGCCCGAGCGCACCGTGCTCATGGTCCAGCGCGAAGCCGCCGACCGTTTCCTCGCCTCGCCCGGCACGAAGAGTTTCGGCGCCATCTCCATCTTCCTCCAGTCCGCCTTCGCCGCCGCGCCCGGGCACTCCGTGAGCCGTAACTGCTTCTACCCCGCACCCGACATCGACTCCTACCTGCTCAACCTTCAGCGCCGCCCGGAGCCGTTCCTCTTCCGCAACACCACTCGCCAGCTCGTCCGCGCCTGTTTCCAGCAACGCCGCAAGCAGATCGGCGCCCTCCTGCGTCGCCACGCCCCCACCACCGTCGAGCCCTGGGGCGCCGTCCTTGCCGCCGCCGGCCTCGATCTTCTGGCCCGTCCCGAGCAAATCCCCACGACCTGCTGGCAGCAGCTGGACACCCTCCTCGGCTAGGGCGGTGGACACACCACGTTCCAGGGCGCCCGTTTGCGCGCGCCGCTCCGACGGCTAGGATTCCGCTCCAAGCGGCGCACGCACGCGCCGCCGGCCCGGAATCCGCACATGTCGCCAGAACTCGAATCCATCATCAGGCACCCCGACGGTTCAGAGCCGACGGGGACGCACTTCGCCCCACCCCAGCGCCTCGCGGAGGCGAGCCTGCACGAACAGATCGCTCGGATCACGGAGCATCCCCTCCTCGAGGTTCTGCTCACGACCGTCGGCGGCCTGCTTGCCGTCCTCAACGCCCAGCGGCAGGTCCTCACGCTCAACAAGGGGCTGCTCGACTACCTCGGGATCGATGCACCCGAGAAAGCCCTCGGGCTGCGCCTCGGCGAAGCCCTCCACTGCCCACATGCCGCCGAGATGTCCGCCGGCTGCGGCACCAGCCGCTTCTGCAGCACCTGCGGCGCCGCCATCGCCCAGGCGATCGCCCTCGACTACCACACCAGCGCCGAGCGCCTCTGCGCGCTGGAGATCCCGCACGACGGGTCGACCTCCAATCTTTTCCTGCGAATCCGTGCCACCCCGCTGCGCCTGGAGGGATTCGATCTGATCCTCGTCTTCATCGACGACGTCACGCGCCAGCAGACCAGCGCCCTGGCCGAGCGCGCATTCTTCCACGACCTCAACAACACGCTCACCTGCCTGCTCAACGCCAGCGAGACGCTCGCCGAGCGCGCCTCGGCGGACCTCGCCCCGTCGGCATCCAACGTCCACAAGCTCACGCTGCGCGTCGTCCGCGAGCTTCAACTCCAGCGCGAACTCATGCTGGCCGACGACATCGCCCAGCTCACCGCCGCCCCCGCGCCGACGAGCCCCGGCGAGATCCTCGGCGACCTTCAACGCATGCTCCGACACCATCCGTCCTCGACAGGACGCCGCGTGGACATCTCGTCCGAGGAGCCCGGCATCACATTCGTCGCCGACTCCACCCTCCTCCTGCGAGTGCTCGCCAACATGGCCATCAACGCCCTCGAGGCCACGCACACCGGCGGCGAGATCCGCATCCGCGCCCAGGTCACGCCCAAAGGGCTCGAGTTCAGCGTGTGGAACGAGACTCCGATCCCGCCGGAGATCGCCCGCCGCATTTTCCAGCGCAACTTCAGCACCAAAGGCGTGCTCGGCCGCGGTCTCGGTACCCACTCGATGAAGCTCGTCGGCGAACGCCTGCTCGGCGGCCGCGTTTCCTTCGACTCCTCCGCCATCGACGGCACGACCTTCCGATTCCTGGTCCCGCTGCAACCGCCTACACCGACGGTCCCCTCGGGCGACTGAGCCTCGTCCCGGCCAAACCTCGACCGGATGCAACCAACTCCGGTCCCGGCGGTCACACGCAGCCTCCGGCTACGCCCTTGCCACGCGCACCCGCCGCCGGCACACCAATCGCCGTTCCGATGACGCTCCGCACTCTCGCCCTGTCCATTCTGGTCGCCGGTACCGCCCTCCGCTCCGAACCCACGCCCACCGCCACGCCGGCACCGCTCCCGCCCGCAGCCTCGGCTCCCGCTCCGGCACCCGCGCGCAGGCTCCACGGCCGCATCGAGGCCGAGCGCTACTTCGCTCCGGGGGATCTCTACTCGGTGCCGCTTCCCGTCTTCCACGGCACCGATTCAGCCGTGATGGACACCGCCGAGATCGTCGTCTTCAAGGACAAGGTCTCCACGCTGCTCACGATCGCCGCGTTCAAGATGCCCGCCTACGAGAAATGGCGGTTCGAGGGCATGGAGCCCAAGGAGTATTTCATCGAGTTCTTCCGCGACAGTATCCTGCGCGACTACCGTCACGAATTCCCGGAGTCATCCATCGAGAGCGCCCGTTATCTGCCCGAAGTCTTCGCCGGCGCGATGGTCGCCTTCACCCGCATGCCCGGCGGCTCCGCCTTCGTCCCGCCACCGCCCGCCAATCCCCTCGCCCCGGCGCCCGTGGCCAAACGCGGCCACCTCGTCTTCATCCGCAACGGCTACATCTACGTCGTCGCCATCGAGCTGGCCGAACGCGTCACCCAGCCCACCGCCTACAAGCTGACCACGCAGGAAGAGGACCGCCTTCTCTTCGGCCGTCTCGTCACCGTGCTCGAAGCCCTCCGTTTCGGCCCCGAAGTCCAGGCCGCGCCCATCCCGGACGACGACAAGGAAGACGATGTCGCCCCGGCTCAGCCCACCACGGCGCCATCAGAGGCCAAACCCGGCAACTGAGAACTGAGCGCCGGACCTCTCGCGTGCGCCCTCCCTGCCGCGGCCCGGCCACAAGAACCTGAGGTCAGCGGCAGTGGCATGGCGCCCGACCGACGAGCGACAGGTCGCGACTTGGCCTGTAAGAATCGGTGCCAGCAGGGATCCTTCGTGAGGACTGGGTCAGGCTTCCAAACGGCCATTGTGCCGTTGAAGAGTGCGCGACCCGCCGGCATCGGCGATGCCGCGCTCGATCCGCTTCTCGCCACGCCCATGCCTCCGCTCACTTCCGCCCTCTCGCGCCGCGACGCCCTGCGCTGTCTCGGCCTCGCCGGTGCCGCCACCTGCCTGCCGGGCCTCCGCACCCATGCCCAAGCTTCGGATTCAGCGCTCGCGCTCGCAGCACCGGCCGAGCCCGACCGCAACGACGCGATAAACAAGGGCGCGCCGCCCAGCCTCGCCGGCGAACAGGCCGGCTACTTCCGCTTCAGGATCGGCGACTTCGAAGCCGTCGCCATCGACGACGGCGGCTTCGGCGGCCCGCTCGCCCAATCCCCCTGGCCCTCCGCCGATCCCGAGATGCTCGCCGCCGAGCTCTCCGCCGCCGGCATGCCGGCGGACCGCTACGGGCTCCCCTTCAACATCCTCCTCGTCCGCATGGGCTCGGAACTGGTGCTCGTCGACGCCGGTTGCGGTACCCTCTACCGCCCGGGTCAGGGCAACGGGAAACTCCTCCGGCGCCTCGCCACACTCGGCGTGCAGCCCCAGCACATCACAGCCGTCATCCTCACGCACGCGCACGGCGACCACTTCGGCGGGCTGATCGACACCGCGACAGGAGCGCCGGTCTTCTCGCACGCTCGGCACTTCATCGACCGCCGCGAGTTCGAGTTCTGGACCGGTGCCAGCCCCGAACTTTCCGCTATACCGCCTGCCGCCCGCGCCGCTTCGGCAGCCAACGCCCGCCGCGCACTCGGCGCCCTCGCCGACCGCTGGCACTTCGTGTCGCCCGGAGACACTCCGATCCCCGGTCTCGAGATCCTCGATGCCGCCGGCCACACCCCCGGCCATATCGCGCTCCGTTTCACCTCCGCCAGCACCCAACTGCTGCATCTGGCCGACACCGCCCACCACCACGCCATCTCGTTCGCCCATCCCGAGGTCCCCTTCGCCTACGACATCGCACCACAGCTGGCCGTAGCCACCCGGCTGCAGCTCCTCGCCCACGCAGCTGCAGCGCGCTCCCGAGTCTTCGGCTCCCACCTTCCATTCCCCGGGCTGGGTTTCATCCGAAAAGTCGGCGATCGCTACGAGCACCAGATCGAGCCGTGGCCCGCGGCCTGATCGGCGGGCCCGAGCAGCCCAGAACGCCGCACGCACCGGGCGCATCCCGGCACCGCCGACCACCGGGCACCTGTTCGCGACAACCCGCGGACCAACCCAGGAGTTGCTCCGCCCGACCTTCATTTGCCGCCGGGGCGTTTCGCACTACCCTGCGCTCCGCCTGCGAGGCCGCGGCAGCCCGCCCCGACTTCGCCGGCCAGTCAATCGTTGGTCTTGGGAGTTGGGATGCACCATCCGCGCACCGTCCTCGTCTTCACTCGCCACACCCCATTCCCGTGGGAGGACGGCTCCGGCGCGTACCTCTTCGATATCCTCCGCTATCTCCACGCCCATGGCTACGCCGTCCATGTGGCCTGGCTCAATCCCCCCGCCCCACTCCAGCGGCACGCGATCTTCGCGCTGCCCGGCAGCTACGCCCGGATCGTCCATCTACATCTGCCCGGGGCTGTGCGCATCGGCAGACACCTGCTCATTCCCGGCACCTGGCTGCGCCGGGCCATGAGGTGGGTCCGGAACCCGCACACCGGCCACGGTCCCACCCGGCAATCCTGCGCCCTCGAACCGGAGGAAACCGTTTCACTCACCCCTGCCCTGCGAGCCTACGCCAGCCGGCTGTGCGCCGAGCTCCGTCCCACAGCGGTGATCGCCAACTTCGCCTGGCTCGCACCGCTCTTCACCGCAGCGCCGCCCGAGTTCTCATTCCGCCGCATCTGCCTGCACCCGGAAGTCGCTTGGAAGCGTGCAGCGGCCCGGTCGGCCCGCACCGGTAGCCCGGCGACCATAACCGCCGGCACAGAGATCGCCCTCCTCGGCTCTGCCGATGCCATCGTCTGTCCTTCGAGCTCGGTCATCGGCGCATTCCGCCAGCTCCTGCCCGACGGCGACTATATCCTGACACCGCCCGCCCAACGACCCCAGCCACTGCCCCCGGCAAGAAACCAGCGTCTCCTCTTCGTCGGCAGCCGCACCGCCGCCAATGCCGAAGGCCTCGCGTGGTTTCTCTCCGAGGTCTGGCCGCTCGTCCGCACCGCAAACCCCGCCGCGGAGCTCGACATCTGCGGCAGCGTGGCGGAGCACCTCCACATCCGTCCTCCGGGCACGGTTTTCCACGGCAACGTCCCCGACCTCGTCCCCTACTACCGCAATGCCTCCCTGGTCGTCGTCCCCCTGCGCCGTGGTGACGGGTTCTGCCTGAAGCTCCTCGAGGCGGCCGCCAATGGGCGCGCCGTCGTCACCGCCCGGGCGCCGCTCGAAGGTGCGCCGTTTCTTGCCGGCACCGTGGCCGTCGCGGATACGGCGGCCGATTTTGCGATGCACACCGCCTCGCTGCTCGCGACTCCAGCCGCACGCCTCGAGCTGGCCGAGCGCGCACTCGCCGCCGTCCGCGGCCGCCTCGATCCGGACAGCTGTTACGCCACGCTCCTGGCATCCCTGGGCCCGTAGTGTCCGGCTCCCCGCAAATTCACAATCCATTCCCGGCGTCCCGCCTCGCCAGGATGCGTGTGAATCCATACTTCAAACGCCTCGAATCCGATAAGGCCCGCCAATGGCCACAACCGTCAGCGTCCTCATCCCCGCATCCGGCGCCGCATCGCTCCTGCCGCTCGCCCTGGAGGGGTTGCGCACACAAAGCCATCACGCCTGGGAACTGATCGTCTCCTCGGTCGACCCGCGCGACGGCTCCGGCTCGCTCCTCCGGGAGTTCTCCGCCGAGATGTCGCAGCCGGTCCGCCACATCACGCTCGGCGGCGATTCTGACCGCGCCGTCGCGCGCAACCGCCTCCTCGATGCCGCCGAGGGCGATCTCGTGGCCTTTCTCGACCCGGGCGACTTCTGGCAACCCGCGCACCTCATCACGCTGATCACTTGCCTGGCCCGCGGCAGCCACACGCTCGCCTGCTCCGACGTCGAACTCTGGGACATCGAGGCGCGCCGCCACCTCGGCGACGAACGCCTCGGAGCCGCCATCACCACAAACCCCCGCGGCAGCCTTTTCATCCGCCCATTCCTCTCCACAGCCTCCGCGGCGATGTTTCCCCGTGCCATCGCCACACGCACCGGTCGTTTCGATGAAACGCTTCGCAGCGCAGCCTGTCGCGACTACTGGTTCCGCGCCCTCGCCGACGGCGGCACTCTCGGCCTGACGAGCGACACCACTTGCCGGCACTCCTGGCACGCCACGGTCGAACCGCTCGGACTCCTCCGCAATGCCGAGGACACCGTGCGCTTCCACGAGAAACACGTGCAGGCCGGCGACATCCCCGCCCGGCTGCGCCGCCACCTTCTGGCCGACGCCCGCTGGCAGCTCGCCCGCATTCTCCGCGACATCGAGCCCGCCAAGTCCCGCGAGCTGGGCTGGCGCGCATGGCGTGCCACGCCGCTGCGCCCGCTGCTGTTGGGATGGTGTCTGGCAAACGCGTTTTCCCGGCGCAGCAACTGAACGGCGCACCGCCGGCCAACGCATTCCGGCGCGGCATCGTCGTGCCGATTCGACCACCGGCACTTTTGGCATAGGCTGCCGCATGCGCATCACCATCGTCCAAGGCGCATTCCTGCCGGTCCCTCCCATCCAGGGTGGTGAGACCGAACGAATCTGGCACGAGCTCGGCCGGGAGTTCGCCCGTCGCGGGCACGAAGTCCTGCACCTCTCCCGGCGCCATCCCAAGCTTCCGTACATGGAGACGGCCGGAGGCGTGCGGTACTTCCGCATCCACGGTTTCGCTCCGCCGCGCTCGCTGCGATGGCTCCGGCTCGAGGATCTGCTCTACACCTTCTCCGCACGGCGCTTCCTGATCCCGGCGGACATCATCGTCGGGCACCCGCTTTGGCTGCCGCGCGTCGTGCGCTCCTCGAAGTATGGGAAGATGATCGTGCCGGTCTCGCATTTCGTGCCGGGGCAGTTCCGCCGCTGCCGACGCGACATCGCGATCCAGGCCAGTTCGAAGGATATCGCGACGAAGATTCGCGCCGAGCTCTCGCAACGTGCACCCGAGCACATCTACGCCGTGCCCAACCCCGTGGCGCGACGGGCCGGGCAGATGCCCTCGCCTCTCGAACGCGCACCGGTGGTGCTCTATTCCGGCCCGCTCCACGAGAACAAGGGGGTCGATCTGCTCATCTTCGCCTGGCGACGGGCCGCCCCGCATCTGCCCGGCTGGCGTCTCCGCATCGTGGGTTCGGCAAAACGCGAGGCCGGCGGAGGCGGCGTCGGTTACATCGACAACCTCGTCCGCGAGGCGGGCGAGCTGCCGATCGATTTCGTCGAGCCATCGTCCGACCCCGTCTCGATCGAACGCGAGTACCGCAGCGCCGCATTTTTCATCTACCCGGCAATCGCCGCCACCGACATCGGAACCGGGCTGGCCCCGCTCGAGGCCATGGCATTCGGGCTTCCGGTCGTCGTCTCAAGGCACGCCTGCTTCAACGACTATCTCGTCCCCGAGACGAACGGGCTGACCTTCGACCATGGCGACGGCAACGCCGCCGGCGAGCTTGCCGAGCGCATGGTCCGGCTCGCCACCGAACATGAGTTCCGGCTCAAGCTCGGCACCGCAGCCTGGGACACCTCGGGGAACTACACGGTGTCCGCGGTGGCCGCCGCGCATCTGGCGAAATTCGCCGAGCTGCTCTAGCCGCCCCGGCCCCGGCCGCGAGCCACCGACCGCCGATTGGCGCGCGCCGCCGGATTTCGCTTTTCCCCCGCGCCGGCACTCCTACGCTGCCGGGGTTTCCATGCTCGCGCCCACCGACATCCAGCTCATCGGCAACGAAATCGCCATTCGTTGGAGCGACGGTGCGGAGAGCTACTTCACCCACGAGTTTCTCCGCGCCGCCTCCCCCAGCGCCGAGAACATCGGCGAACGCGACATCCTCGGCCGGCAGATCGGCGGCGACTCTCGCACCTCGTTTCCCGGAGTGACCGTCCTCGGCTGGAAACGCATCGGCAACTACGCCCTCAATTTCGAGTTCAGCGACGGCCACCGCTCCGGCCTCTACTCCTTCGAGTACCTGCGCCGCCTGGCCGACAATCCCGGGGCAAACCCGAAGGCCACCTGAGCACACCAGACGTCCGCACCTTGAATCCGCCCGTACAGGTACCGTCCACGCAACCGACTCCAGTTTTATTCCGCACATGAACACGCCCGCTTCGTTCCCCGCCCGCACCAACACCGCCGAGATCGAGCTTGGGAAGCTTTTCCAGCCCAAGTTCGACGCCGACGGTCTCATCCCCTGCATCGCCCAGGACATCAAGTCCGGCGAGGTCGTGATGTTCGCGTTCATGAACGCCGAATCCCTCGCGCACACGCTCAAGACCGGCAAAGCCACCTACTGGAGCCGCTCCCGCAAGAAGCTCTGGCTGAAGGGCGAGGAGTCCGGCAACGTGCAGATCGTGAAGGAGCTCCGCTCCGACTGCGACCAGGACGTGATCCTCATCAAGGTCGAGCAGGCCGGCATCGGCGCCGCCTGCCACAACGGCTACGAGTCCTGCTTCTACCGCCGCCTCGCCGACAAGGAGACCTTCGCGCTCGAGTTCATCTCCCAGCCGAAGTTCGACCCGAAGCAGGTCTACAAGAAGTAAGCCGCCCCCTCGTGGCACGGGTCTCCAGACCCGTGTTCGCCCTTCGGCAGGCCAACGTCACCGTGTTTCCCAGGCGCCGCCACCCGCGGCGCCTTTCTCGTGTCCCCGCATCGCTCCGCGCCGCGCGGAGTCAAACGCCCCACCATCGCCAGCGCGCCCGATCTCCGAGGTAGATGCGCTATCTTGCAGCGCCCTCTCGGGGCAATCACACGCTCTCTCGCAAGCATTGCGTCTTCTCGCCCCAGCGAGACACCGCCGCTCGGCCGCCACCTCGCGCCCACACTTTGTTCCGCATTCCGCAATCCCGGAGCACACGCACGCAGTGAATGCGTACGTCATTCCGCATTCCGAAATCCGCATTCCGCAATCGGGTGCCCCGTCACACTGCGATCGGCGCCTTGATGGCCGGATGAGGGTCGTAGCCGGAGAGCGTGAAGTCCTCGAAGCGGAAGCCGAAGATGTCCTTCACCTCCGGATTGAGCGCCATCTTCGGCAGCGCGCGCGGCTCGCGCGAGAGCTGGAGCTTCGCCTGCTCGAGATGGTTCGAGTAGAGGTGCAGGTCGCCGAAGGTGTGCACGAACTCCGCCGGTTTCAGCCCGCACACCTGCGCCACCATCAGCGTGAGCAGAGCATACGAGGCGATGTTGAACGGCACGCCGAGAAACAGGTCCGCACTACGTTGGTACAGTTGGCACGAGAGATCGCCGTCGACCACGAAGAACTGGAACATCGCGTGGCACGGCGTGAGCGCCATCTGCTCGAGCTCGCCCGGGTTCCACGCCGACACGATGTGCCGCCGACTGTTTGGATCCTTCTTCAGCCCCTCGATGAGTTTCGCGATCTGGTCGACCGAGGTGCCGTCGGGCCGCCGCCAGTCGCGCCACTGCGCGCCGTACACGCGGCCGAGGTTGCCGTCCTTGTCCGCCCACTCGTCCCAGATCGAGACGTTGTTGGCGTGCAGGTAGCCGACATTGGTATCGCCTTTCAGGAACCAGAGCAGCTCATGGATGATCGAGCGCAGGTGGAGCTTCTTGGTCGTGAGCACGGGGAAGCTGTCGCGCAGGTCGAACCGCGCCTGCGCGCCGAACACCGAATAGCACCCGGTGCCGGTGCGGTCACCCTTGTAGCGACCCTTGTCGAGGACGAGTTGGAGCAACTGGCGGTACTGCTGCATCGCGCCCCACTCCACCGTGCCGCATCGCGCAAACCAAGGAAAAACCAGCGTCGCCCGGTAGTGCAAAGCTCAGCTGCTTCTGATCACGGTGGCGATGGCTAGCCACGCATTGCGCCGTCACCGCGCGACCGACGTCGCCGGAGGTATCGCCGCCGCTTCAAGGATCAGCCCTGCCAGCTTGTCGTAGTCGCGGTTGAAATGATGGTCGCCGGGCACCTTCTCGAAACGCCCCACATCCTGCGCGAGCTCCGCGGCGCATGAGTCTTCGTCCTTCTCCCCATGGATGATCAACAGCGGCAGCCCGCGGAGCTTCGCCACCTCGGGTGGCACCGGCAGTGCCGTCTTCGGGTCGGGATCCTTCACTAGATCGGCCACATGAAACTCGAAATCGATCGTGCGCCCCGGACCGAGCAGCGCCACCAATTGCAGCGCCGACCGGTCCTCCGGCGACAGCCGCGACACGAGAAACGCGAGCACGTCCGCCCCGCGCGAGTAGCCGATGATGATCACCCGCTCCCGTTTCCATTCCGCACAGAACCTGCGGATCAGGTTTCCGAGATCGGCCGCGGCCTCCTCCGGCGTGCGCCGTGTCCAGAAATAGGAACGAGCATTCCAGCCGACGACCGGCACATCGGCGCGCTCCAGCCGAGCGCTCACGGCACGGTCGAGCGCCGCCCAACCGCCGTCGCCGGTGATGAAGATGGCAAACGTCTTGCCGGCCGGCGGCGTCTGCGTCGGCAGTTCGAGCGTGTCCTCGAGTTTCGCCGGCGCGGCCCCGAGGGCGATGCAAACGCAGATCGAGGCGATCGTGAGCAGGATGCGTTTCATTTCCGTATAATGCCGGAGAGCCCGCCCGAGACGAGCGAGCCGACATCGGCCAGCACCCGCGGCAACTGCAGCCCTCCCGGCGAGGCGAGGTAACGCGGCCGCCACTCCGGATCGAACTTCTCCTTGTAGCGGCGCAGGCCCTGGAAGTTGTAGAACTCGCCGCCTCGCTCGAAAAGCAGCGCGCCGATCCGGTTCCACAGCGGCGCGAGCGGATGCGTCTCGATGCCGGAGAACGGAGCCATTCCGAGATTGAACCACCGATACCCGCCGGCAGCTCCCCACAGCATGAGCTGGACGAACAGGAACTCCATCGCACTCGGCGGCGCATCCTCGCTGTGGCGCATGAGATCGACGGAGAGCTCGTGCCGGCCACCGCCTCGCCACACGGTCGCAAACGCAACAATCTTGCCTTCCCGGAAGACCACCGCCGCCGGAAACAAGCCCACATACTCGGGCGTAAAGAAGCCGAGCGAGAAGCCCTTTTCACGCGTCTTCCGACTCGCCAACCACGCATCGGACACGAGCTGCAGCTCGCCGAGCCGCGCCCGCACCTCCTCCGGTTCCCAGAGCGCGAACGAGCACCCCTCGCGCAATAGCCGGGCGTTGGTCTGCCGCAGGCCCTTGCGCGACGGTCCCTCCAGCGAGAACCCCGCCAGCGGCACGCACGCTTCCTCGCCGAGCTTGAAGAGCGACAGCCCGAGGTCGACGTACAGCGGCAGCCGATCGGCAGCCACCTCGTAGAACACCGGCATCGCCCCCACCGCATCGCACTGCTCGCGGAACGACCATGCCAGTTCTTCCGACTCGTCGGGATCGCCCGCCGGGTCGCCGAGTGCGATCCACGAGCTGCCCGCCGTGCCATACATCACGAAGCTCCGCCGCGTCTCGCTGAACAGAACCTCCTTGTCCCCGAGCGCCACAAGCTGCGGCTGCGTCTCCGGCGATGCCGCAGCGATCGCCCACGCTTCCGCCACCACCTCCGGCGACGCCGGCTGCGCCGGCCGCCGCGCCGGCCGCAACAAGCGCGCCAGCCCGTACGCAGCAAGCACCGCCGCCACACCCACCGACGCACGCAGGAAGCGCGGAGCATTGCGTTGGAATTCGAACGTCCACCACAGGTCGCTCGAGTACTCGACATGTTTGAAGGCGAAGAAGCCCAGCCAGGTCGTCCCCGCCACGACCAAGACGATCGCCACCATCCAGCCCGTCGTGAAACGATGGTCCCACAGCGACGACCTCCGGCGATAATGCCGACGGCTCAACGCCAGCGCAGCCGCCGTCGCCGCCAACGCAGCCGCCTCCTCGTAATCGATGCCCTTCAGCAGCGACAGCACCGCCCCGGATAGGAGCAGCACCAGCGTCAACGCCCAAGCGGCATTCAGCCGCAACTGCAGCGCCCGCGCCAGGAACAGCAGCCCCACGCCGGCAACACTCGACAGGAAGTGCGACAACTCGACGACTCCCAGCGGCAGCACGCCGTTGAGCAGGTGCAGTCGGCTGCCCACCCCTGGAGTCGCCCCCGAGGCCAGCAAGATCGCACCGGCCAGAAACGTGGCGACCGTCAGAGCCCGCGGCGCGACCAGCCCGATGCCGCGCGAGAGCGCTCCGGCATAGCGGGAGACGCGTTTCCGGTGTCTCAGCACAGAGTTGCCGACCACCACGCACAGACCGAGCGCAAACGGGATCAGATAGTAGATCGCCCGGTAGGCGACCAGCGACGCCAGCACCTGCGGATTGCTTCCATCCGTCGGCAGTCCGAGCAGGATCACCGACTCGAAAACGCCAAGGCCTCCGGGGATGTGGCTGACCAGCCCCGCCGCCACCGCAGCCAGATAGACGCCCAGGAAGCGCAGGAACGGCACGTCCCCGGCCGGCAGCAACGCGTAAAGCACAGCGCCGGCGAGCGCCATGTCGAGCGCCGCAAGCGCAAGCTGTCCTAACGCCAGCCGCGGCTCAGGTAAGGTGAGCTCCCAGTCCCGGATACGCACGGCACGGCGAACCTTCCAGCAAGCGGCGACATAGCCGGCGAGCAGCGCCAACAGCCCGACGCCGAGCAGCCGGGGCCAGACACAACCCACGGCAAATCCGGGGACCCCCGCCGGTGAGAGCAACACCACGCCCCCCGCACCCGCCATACCGAGCCAGAACGTCAGCGTGCCGAACAGCACCACCTTGCCGATCTCCAGCGCCGAGAGCCCCCACCCCGTATACAGCCGGTAGCGGACCGCCGCACCGCCGAGCACGGATATCCCCACGTTGTAGCTGAAGACATAGGCAGTGAACGACGCCAGCGCCACGCGCGGATACGGCAGTCGCCGTCCCGCATAGCTCAGTCCGCACCAGTCGTAGAGTGTCAGGAGCGCATAGCTCGCCACCGTCAGAGCCGCCGCCGCCCAAAGCTGCACCCGCGGAATCTGCGCGATCGCATCCGCAATCTCCCGCGGGTGGTGCTGCCTGAACTCGTGGGTGATCGCCCACAATGCCGCAAGAAACAGCAGCGGGATCACTACCACCGGCAACCAGCGTAGAGCGCGAGTCATCGTCCCGAGCAAAGCGCTTCGCCACCCCGCTGCAACGGAGCAATGGCAGGCTCGCCCGGCCCGCGCGCTTGGCAGCGCGCCCGATTCCGCCACGCTGCGCTCGCATGAAGTCCCACCGCAAGGAGCTCTGGTTCGAGGTGCCCGCGCGGCGCGCGTTCCTCAACATCACCCCGCAGGTCGAGGCCGAGCTGCGCGCCAGCGGCATCCGCGAGGGACTCTGCCTCGTCAATGCCATGCACATCTCCGCCTCCGTCTTCGTCAACGACGACGAGGCCGGCCTGCATGCCGACTTCGAGAAGTGGCTGGAGAAGCTCGCGCCCGAGAAACCGCACTCCCAGTACGCCCACAACCACGGCGAGGACAACGCCGACGCCCACCTCAAGCGACAGATAATGGGCCGCGAGATCGTCGCCGCCGTGACCGACGGACGGCTCGATTTCGGTCCCTGGGAGCAGATCTTCTACGGCGAGTTCGACGGTCTGCGCCGCAAACGCGTCCTCGTGAAGATCATCGGCGAGTAGTGTGGTTCAGAGACCAGCGACCGGCAGCCCTTCCGGCGGCAGCGGGTGCGTGACGGCAATCCACTCGGTCACCGGGCGTCCGCCTTGCAGGTGCTCGACAACGATCCGCTCGCAACGCTCCAGCGTCACGCCGCCGTACCACACTCCCTCGGGATAGACCAGCAGCCATGGCCCTCCACGGCAGATGCGCAGGCAGCCGGCCCGCGTACGCAACACCGGCAGTTCAAGTTCCTTGATGCGGCGTTTCAGGAGATCCCATGTCGCCTGGCCTTCCGCGGACTCGCAGCAGTTCGGGCCTTGGCAGAGGAAGACGTGGCGCTGGGTCTCGCCGAGCTTCATCGCGGCAAAGGCGGCAGTGGGATCTTTCGGTGAAGACATAAGTTCAAGAAACGCGGTTTAAGGGCGTGCGAATGACCATGAACTTCACCGGAGCGGCTCCGGCGTTTCGCAAGCCGTGGACGACGTGCGCGGGGCAAAACACCGAGGTCATCGGGCCAACCGTCCGGCGTTCCTCCCCGAGAAGCACCTCGGCCTCGCCCTCGAGGATGTAGAGAATCTCTTCGCCCGCATGTTCGTGCGGCGGATGCGGCTCCTCGCCGGAATTGATCACCGACACGTGCATCCGCAACTGCCGCGCGCCGCACCCCTCGTCGACATACGGCATCTTCAGCCC
>Ga0209098_1000874_pt1 | contig 31152 bp, 20 predicted proteins | sample AD_JPNHW1_MetaG_FD_184429 | JGI IMG/M metagenome (GOLD analysis project Ga0209098, IMG submission 184429) | Active sludge microbial communities of municipal wastewater-treating anaerobic digesters from Japan - AD_JPNHW1_MetaG (SPAdes) (version 2) | ecosystem: Engineered > Bioreactor > Anaerobic...
TCGGTATCCGTGATCGAAGCGATCCTGCCTTTTCCATCCTTCTTGAACGCCTTGGATTCAAGCCAAAGGAGATACCCCTGATCAACGGGATTGGCCGCATAAAGGTTCAGCATCATCATCTCGCGGACGCCCGCGAAATAATCCCGGGGCAATGCCTTGAGGATTCCGAAGACCTTTTCGAACCTTTCACGGCCCTTCAAATAAGGAATGGCATCCACCGCGGCGCGAAGTTCTTCCGCAAGTCTGAAATAGAATTGCCCGCTTTTCAGGCTGTCTTGGCCATCTTCCAGGAGACGCGCGACAAGATCCATCGCTCTTTCATCGCCGAGTTCCGCGAGCGCGAGCAGTGCCGGTGGCATGATGGCCGCTTTGTTGCCGGCATGCCCGTTCAATTCGCTCCCGTCCCAATAAAGGACCGAACGCTGGTAATCCGCGTCAAAATCAACGGCTTTCCAGAGGACTTTCGTCGTCTTCGCATCCGAGATCCCGGAGATCCCAAGCGCCTCGATGGCTCTCGCCTTGATCCACCAATAGGTCGTCGCCTCCGGACCCGCTAGTTGCAGAAGCCGCTCATAGATGCGTTTGTCTTTTTTTGCCAGTTGACCGAGGCTTTTCGTGACCGTTTCGCCCAACTCGGCGAATGGCCGGTAAGCATCATCAAAACGCTGTTCTTTATCCTGCGCGGCCCGCCATCCGGCGTTGGGGGAAAATCCGAGCAGCTCAAAGAGCCACGGCGCGTACTCCGCAAGCCCTTGCTCCCCCGCCATTTCGGCCGACATCTTGATGAGCGGAATGGCCCATTGCACCGCCTGATCGCTGTAATAACTGCGAGAAAGCCCCTTCGGGATGATCTCAAACCAGTCGGAATCGAAGACCCCGAACTTGTCCATGCCGTATTCCCTGGAAAGCGGCATGAAGGTCTCGATAATGAACTTCGCGACCTCCGGACGCGCCGGCATCAAAGCGCGGAGAGCGTAAAGGATCGGATCGCCATGGGCCTCGATGCTCGACATCTCCCGGCACATGAGAAGGAGCCGCATGAGCCGGAGGACCTCTTTGTAGATCTTCTGCCGGGGGACGGCGGGATTCAGACGCTCGGAGATCTTATCGAGATATTGTCCGAGACGGTTCATCCGGTTCAGGACCATCCGCTCAAGGCCCGCCTGTTTCGCGATCTCTTTTTTGGGAAGATGCAGCGTAATGACCGTTCCGGGGACCAGCGTCTTGAAAACCCTGACGACTTGCGCGGAAAGAGGCATAAGTCCCGAGGCGCCCTCCAACAGCGCCCTTCCCCCCGGGGTCTCGCCTTCCGCTTTACGCGCGTCAAAGGCCTTGCGGCTTTCCCAGGAAATAATATATTTCTCGTGATTGGAACTCCGGATAGCTTCTTCCACTTCGGCGGCCTCCCAAACCCCTGGCACGAACATGTCGATCAGGAACTCATCCTTCTTTTCACGCACGGAAAACTCCGCCTTATTGGGAAAGGAATGGCTGACCGGGGAATAACGCTTGAAATAGATCGAGGCCAAGGCCGATACAAGCCCCTCGGTCAGATGGTAGTGGCCCACCGCTCCAAGCACCATGGTCAGGTCCGCGGATTCGGGGAACGGTCGGTGGACCTTCCCCCAAGTCGGTTCGATCTTGAGGATCCAGTCGAAGGGAGAGGCTTTCAGCGGGTGCGGATCCATGAAGTTATATTCAACATTCTGATGGAACTCATCGAACTGCTCGCGGAACTTTCTCCAGCAGTAGCCGAACGGGTCCCGCATGAACTCGTCGTATTCCGCGTACTCGGGATTATCGGGATCAAAAAAATCGTCAAACTCGGGGTTCCCCGTCGGATTGAAATCCGATGTACGCTTCCCCTTGTCGATACCCTCACGGTCAAAACGCTCGCGGCGTTCCGGATCTCCCAGGATCTCGTAGGCGCGGGCGGCCTCCTTGAATTTTTCCGCGGCTTCGGCATCCCCGGGATGCTTGTCCGGATGATACTGCATGGCTTTAGCACGATAGGCCCTCTTGATATCCGTTGCCGTCGCGTCCCTCGCGACCCCGAGGACCACGTAGGGGTCCCCCTCCCCGGTCCTCATCTCCGAACGGGCGGTCATGGGTTGGGCGTCGGCTTTCACGATGATGGCGCGGAAATCGTTGGAGTAAACTTTCACCGGTTCTTTACTGGCAAAAAGCATTTCGTCCTGAAGAGGCTGCCCCAGCGCCTGCCGCGCCCGATCTTCCGAAGAAATAACTTTCTCGAATGCAAGTTTGGGAGGATGCCTGAGACTATAGCGATACAACGAAAGTTCCGGCATTCCGAAAACCACCGTCCCCCCTTCACGAAAATTAATCCCGTGATGATAGATCCGGGAAGCGAATCCTAAACTGATAAGGACAGGTTTGTGCCAGAGGTCTACAAGATCACCTCCGGTAGCTATGATCGCATGGTTCGGATCGACCCCATACCGGCGAAGGAACGCGTCCACGTCCAGCGCTCTGAACTTAAGCCTCTCGATGGCCTCGCCCTTAATGCTCTCCAGGTCGGAGGTATTGACCGGACCCACGATCCTTCCCGTAAAACCCTCCGGCTTGGTACGCCCGATCGAGATCGGGATCCGGCAAAGAACATCTTCTTCCCGGAACTCCGGAAGAGGCTGATAGGTTTTTGAAAAATTCCCCGTGATCGGCCGGGATTGAACGACGGACAACTCCTCGTCTTTAAAGGCGAATTCCACATCCACGGGAAATCCGAGCGCCTCCTCGATCCCTACGACCACGGTCCTAAGTTTTTCGATCTCTTCCTTATTCAAAGGAGATAGATGTTTCGTCCTGTTCGCATCGACGATCGCAGACGTATGCTCGTCCCAAGTCTTGTTGATGAGTTCACGGATTGTCTGATCGGCGAACGAACCTTCTATTCGCAGATCCAATCCGCGCCATTGCATGCCCGCCCGGGGATTATGATTCCGGTCGTAACCTTGATAGACCGCTTCGACCTTGCCCGTCTGGCGATCAAGATCGATAATGACATTCCTGCTTCCTGAAACCGCGTACCGTCCCTCGCCCACAACTGCCTCAATCGCCACATGCCCTTCCAGGTTCGAGAACGCGATCCCGGATTTTTCCGCCCAGATGTAATCCTGAAGAAAAACCGAATAAGCGACATTCTGGTACCGGTCTGTCACGGTATCGTGGGGCGACTGGAGGCTCGCATGCAAAGCCCAGAACTCCCGTGAGGGATCCGTCTCCCGGCTGATCCCGAAACCCGCCCAGCTCTGTTCAAAAGAGTCTTCCCCCTGGCGAGAAGAACGCCAGATCCTGAGCCTTCCCAACATCCGGGTCTTTTCGGCCCATGCCTGCCTAAGCTCTAAGGGAAGACTCTTGTAAAAGAGAAAATTCTCTACAGCATTTATAAAAGCAAGTTCCGCCTGATCAAAGGCAATACCGGATAGCAAGAGATCCTTTTCGTTCTTGCTATTTTTATACCTGAGAATATCCGGCGTTTCCCGGAGCCCGACAAAGAAATCTGTCCACTCCGCTTCCGTCCCGAAATTCAGGAAGGGTCTAAGATCGGTTTGTAAGACCCCCCGGATGGCTGAGCGAATTTTAGATTCATCCCCGGCAAGCTCACCGAAGACATCAGCAAAAAGAATGGAGGTCAAGTTTGGAACACCATAGAATCCATCCTTCCTCGCTTTTTCAATAAGCCCCTGATTGATCTCTCTTTGTAGTTTTGAAAAGATGGCTCCAGGATTCATGCTTTTGTAACGTTCGTCGATCTCCCGTAGCAATTTTTCTTCAAAGAGCACGAACTTCGGGATCTTGAAACCGAGTTTTTCCGGAAGTCCCAGTTCCTGAAGAATCAAAAGCCATGCGGCCTTACCGCCCCACAGTTTATTCAGTTCCGCGAACCGCGCCTTCACCGCTTCCGGACTCGCCCCTTCTCTCAGTTCCGAACGCGCGGATTCGGTCGATAGCGGAATGGCGGCCAACATCGCGATCGTCCGAGTCCCGGGTTTTCCGGGAATATCTCTGCCGAGCCATCTGAGGTTTTCAAGCGTGGCGGCATCCAAAAGGACAGCCTCCGGAAAACCGTTTTCGATCAATACCCGCGCCACCGTGATCAGCTGGTCCCGGAACTGTGTTTTCTCGGCTTCATTCAAATCGGCACGTAACTTATAAACTATCGTCATGTTCTGGTCGGGCGCCGATGAGACGAACCCGAAAAGCGTTTTCCAGGAAGAACGTGGATCCCTGATATCAGAATGGGCTCCCACCCCATTCATGATCGTCCCAAGATGTAAAACCCCTTCTTCGATCGCAACGTTAAAAAGAAGGCCTCCTCGCGCCACCTCGGCAACCTTGGCGCGAAATTCCGTCGCCGTTGCCGGTTTTCCATTGACCACAAAACCATTGACCGAAGACAACCGAAGGCCTTTTTGATCACATGCCGCGCGAATGCGTTCCTGGATACCGGGCATCGCCTGTTCGATCTTGGCCCGGATCCCGGCATAAGGCTCGGCCGGCGGCGCGGGATAATCTTTCTCCGTATCAAAATCAAGGCCCGTGCTTCCGAGGATCAGCTGGATTTTTTTCGGATCGATCCGGAAAGTCTTCTGGATAAATTCACCGTGATGCCGTTGGGCGACCAAAATGAGGTCCGCCCAATCGACAAGTTCCTGGTCGATCTGTCGGCCTTCGCGGTTACGAAGAACGGGATGCCGTTCCCAGACCGGCGCTCCCAGCCCGAGCCTCGGCCGGACAAGCTGTGCGAGCGTCATCTCATCCGCCCGGATCCCGGCGGAACGAACGCTGACTTTATCTTTAAGCTCCGCGGGCAACGCCTGCGCGATCAGATGCGCCGCCAGCGGCGACCGCTCCCGGTTCGCGTTGCAGACCGTGAGAACATTCAACTTTCCTTTCACGGTTGCGGCTAACGCTTTTTCGATCTCTCCTAATCGAACCTTATTCGTTAACTTCGCCGGAGTGATCCGCTCTCGCCCGTCTTTTGAATCCCTCCGCAACTCGGAACGGAGGGAGATGCCTTCTGCCCTGGCGATCGTTCTAATCCGGGCATGCATAGCCTCCACATCCTTGGACGGCGGAGCCCCATGCTTCTTGCGGGCCCGAGACCTCGGGGCAACAAACCATTCGCCATAATCGGAAAGATCATAAGTCTGTTCGCGGAGGATCTCCTCCCCAAGGGAGAGAAGCTTCCACCAGGCGCCATCAAACGTTCTCTGAAAAAAATCGACGGCCAAAATATCTTCCGGACTCGTCCCGGCCAGGATTTTCTGAAGTGTCTCAATCCCGAAAGCGGAAGCTGGGGCTGTAAAAAAATCGCTCTGCCTGAAATGTTCCCCGATCGAACGCGAGATCAAGGCGTAAACATTTCGCGAGTAATTATCCCCGGGATCATTAAAGGGGGTCCGCGCCACCTTCCCGTTATAATCCGCGATCAGGGCCGCGATCGCGGGAGGATCTTCCGCGGCGGCAAGAAAAGCCCTGGCGGCATCCGTTTTCCCCTTTCCCTTCCTGGCCTCCTTGAGAGCCCCCTGAAAGGTCTTTTCGATCTTCCGGAACCAGTCATAACGGGCAAAAAACCAGCGCACCGCAAAAATCCGGTGCTCTCTTTGAAGTTCCGCCGTCTTGGTTGCGTAACGCTCAAAAAGCGCTGCCGGATTGTCAGCTCCCCCGACATTCAACTCTTCGATCCGCAAGGCCATATCGATCAGACGGGCGAAGGCATCCGGAGACACGTTGAAATCTCCGTCACTCCGGCCCGCGAACGGACTCAGGGCAAATTCTTTTAAACCGTCCGTGATCATCACGGTCTTCCGATCCTGCTGCTCGCTGTCGGCGCGGACGAAAATCCGTGTCTGATCGAGCTGAAGACCATAAAAACCGGCGACTTGCTTCCAAGCCTCATCTATTTTCCGGAACCAATGCGCAAGGGACTGCGTTGCTTTCAGAGCATCGGATTGGACCATAAACTCATCGAAATCAGTACGGGAGAAAGACGCTCTCGCCTCCCTGCGCACATCGACCCGTTCAAGACTTCGCGGAAGGAAAACTTCTTTGGGGTTTAGGGGATAGGGTTTAGGGGATAGATCTGTTTTTGCCAAGGTTGCTTTTCTATACCCTATACCCTCCACCCTATCCGCCAAAAAGTTTTCAGGCACGCGCGCGCCCTCCCACATCGGAACAGCATACGGCGTCTGGTTGGCCGGTTGGCCGAGGAGCTTCGCGATATGGGCTTCGCTCAATTGACCGTTCTTGCTGAGAAACTGGAGTTTCCCGATGAACCGCTCAAGTATGGCGCTCCACTTTTCTTTGAGACCCTGGAATTCGGGCGACTGTTCCGCCGCGCACTGATCGATGTAACGGGTATATTTTGCATGGTCCGCAACGCGGCCCGAGGCGGCAAGATCACGAATCACTTCGTCGCGCCACTCTTTCAGGACCGAGCCACGGGCCACGGGCCACGGGCCACGACTTGTTTGCACGTCCGTTGCCAGCTTATCGCTCGTGGCGCGAGCGAAGGCGTCATAAAGATCGATCCGGCCGTCGCGCGGGCGGAAATATTTCGCCCAGGAAACCTTGCCTCGCATGTGATCGAGATAGCGGCCGTCCTGCGGGACTTCTTTCATCGCGGGAGACACGACCGCGTACGGAATGCCTTGTGCTTTTAACTTTGACGCGAGGCCTGAGGTGTGGAAGCCGCCGGCAACGAAAATAACGGGGGAAGGATGGAGGATGAAGGATGGAGCTTTCACAAAACTTTCGAGCTTGTTTAAAAAAACGGCTTCGCGATTCAGCGCAATTTTGTAGAAATCGAAAAAATCCGCCACGCGCGGTGAGCCTAAAAGAGCATTCATCTTTTGACTCATTTCACGGATCTCTTGATTTTTCACTCCATCCGCCATCCGCCATCCGCCATCCGGCTGAAAAGACTGCCATTCCTCCCTGCTCAATTCAAACTTTATCAGCTTCTCCATGAGCCGTAAGCGCTCGTCCAATTCCGAAACAGCTTTCGCCTCCGCCGTCGTGAAAAGATTGGCCCGCACGGTTGCGAGAAACGCGTCGAATTCTTTCATGAAGGCCGGGCCTCTGAGATTTACGAGCTTTTCGTGGCGGGCAATTACCTGGGCCAATTGGGGAGAAATTTTGAAAGAACCGTCATCCTGAGGCAAAGCCGAAGGATCTCTTTTTTGAGATTCTTCGCCCTTCGGGCTCAGAATGACGGCCTCATTTTTTAAAAACAGCGTTAGCTCGTACGCCAGCGCGCCTTTACTCATCCGGCCGGTGCGGGAGGCCTGCTTGAGGGCATTGAGCTTTGCCTTTGCGGGTCCGTCCTTCACGGCTTTTTCCGTCTGAATCGCCAATGCTTTGATCTCCCGATCGAGTTCCGGGCTCAACCCCTTCTTTTCCTGCTCGATCGTCATGAACAACGCGTTGAGCGTTGCGCCTTGCGCGTTGCGCCCGGAATACCCCGAAAGATATTCCAGAAAAGCCGTCAACTTGGCGGGATCTGCCTGCCATTCCGAAAACCGCCGGTCGAATTCTAACGCCTCCGCAGAATAATATTTTTCCTTCAGCTTTTGCAGTTCCTCTTTGAATTTTGAACTTTGAACATTGAACTCGGCCTGTCGCCCAAGACCGAAAAGGAACGCATGAACGCCCTCCTCGTAAAGCCTCCAGTCCTCGATCCCGACGAATTCGGCTTTCCCCTGCATGAGCACGCTCGCCGCGGCCACCCCGGAAAGTTCGCCGGTCGCGAGATAATCGTCAAAGACCGCCTTGCGTTTTTCCGCGTCGGGGAACATCCGGAAAAGCGTCGGGTCAAGCTTCCCTTCCGCGCCTTCCAAAGCGACGGTCCCGACGCCGTATTTTTCCTGGAAATATTCGATCAGCTTCGCGAGGGAGCGTTGGGCGTCCGGGATCGAATGGGCATCTTGAATTAAAATTACAAACTTCCCGGATGAAGGAGGAAGGATGACGGATGACGAAAAACCGCTCTTAAATTTACCATCATTTGACATCCTCTTTCCGACATCCATTTCCTGGATGGTTCCCAGTTCGGGAGGGACGACAAGCTCCTGCACATTTCCGCGTGAAGCGGAGGCCGAGGCAAGAAGGCTGGTGTCGTTCCCTCCCTGAACATGGGAGACATTGATCGATTGGGCGAGTCCTTGTGCGGGAAAAGAAAGCAGGTCCGAGCAGAGAAAAGCCATCACCGTGAGCACACTAATGGCCCTTATTTTAAACGAAAAGCTGGAAGGAAAACTCCTCTTGTGTAGAGATGTTTTTGGGTTCATTTGCCTCGGCCTGGCGTTTATTTTTTAATACTTATGAAAAGGTAACATATATGCGCCAATTCGCAAGGCCTGTAGAGGGAAAAATACGGTTTTTTCGATGAAAATTCGCGATTTTTTTGCGGAAAAAATCTGCTAGAAAACGCTATAAGATGCTTTCGGAAGGCGGCGCTATTTCTTTTGCTCTTTGAAGTAATTTATAACATTCTCTGCCGCCTTTACATCCATCCCTGCCAGACTTGAAATGTCATCGACCGAAGCATTTTTCAGGGCCTCAATGGACTCAAAATGCCGCAAGAGCATTCGCTTGCGTTGCGCCCCGATCCCGGGGATCCCGTCCAGGACCGAACGCTCCAACCCGCGGATTTTCAGAGTGCGGTGGTACGTGATCGCAAAACGGTGCGCTTCATCCCTCACTTTCTGAAGAAGATACATGGCCGGGGAATCAACCGGCAGAAGGATTTCATGTCCGAATTTCGGAGAATAGACCTTTTCAAAGCGCTTCGCGATGGAGATCAACTCGATATTTTCCATCGCTTCTTTCCGGAGGACCTTGAGAGCGGTATTCAAATGCCCCTTTCCGCCGTCGATCATGATCAGGTCCGGAACAAACGTTTCGCGGCCATCCTTAATGCCGCGAAGCATCCGGGTCAGAGCTTCTGCAAGCATGGCGTAATCATTGATCGCGGAAACACCCCGGATCTTGTAGCGCCGGTAACCGAGCTTATCCGAAAGTTCCCGGTAAAAAAACACCCGGGACGCCACCGCTTCATCCCCCTGAATATTCGAAACATCGAAACAGGCGATCCTCGCCGGCAACCGGTCCATCCTGAGGATCTGTTTAAGCTCCAGCGTCGCCGAAAGTCCGACGCCAAGTTCGGGACGCCTCGGCAGGAACCGCTTTCTGCGAAGTTGCCCGAGCGCCTCGATCTGTTCCTTGAAGAACTGCGCATCCTCAAAGCGAAGCTCCCGGCTCGCCTGCCGCATCCGGTCGGTGAGATATTCCATAAAGCTTTTTTTGCCTCCGCCGAGAAACCTCCGGACCTCCCCGATCAGGCGGTCGTAGACCCCCTTCACGTCCGGTTTGATACACGGCGCAAGACACTGGCCGATGTGATAATAAAGACAGGCCGTTTTAGGCAACGCCTGACATTTGCGGACCGGAAAAAGGCTATTGATCAGGTTCACGGCCTGCCGCAGCAACCGGGAATCCGTATACGGACCATAGTAATACGCGGCGGGGCCGGACCGCTGACGCGTGATCGAAAGCCTGGGGAATTTCTCGCGGGTGATCTTGAGGAGCGGAAAACTTTTGTCGTCCTTGAGCTCCTGGTTGTATTTGGGCCGGTATTTCCGGATCAGGTGGGCTTCAAGGAGCAGCGCGTCGACTTCAGTCGGGGTATCGATGTGATCGATCCCGCAAACTTGTTCCATCAGGACGGCGACCTTCGGAAGCCGCCCCCGGTTGACGAGGTAGGAACCGACCCTTTTCCTGAGGGCCTTCGCCTTCCCGATATAAAGGATCGTGCCGGCCGCGTCCTTCATCAGGTAGACGCCGGAGGTTAGCGGCAACTTCTCAACTATCCGCCGCAAGACTTCCTTTTGAGAACCGGATGACGGAGGGCGGATGACGGAAGATGTTGGAGTTTTTCGCTTTACGCCATCCTCCATCCTTCATCCTCCATCCGGTTTTTATGCGCCATCCACAAGCTTTTCGGTGTTCACCAGATCGGCCGCGGGCTTGCGGCGCTTGTGGAACCAATCGAACGCTTCCTTGACCTCGGGAACCCGGCAAACGAAACACAAACCAAGATACGCAACCGTCGCAACCAAAATGCTTCCGAACACCTGGATCAGCTGAACCTTCGTGCCGGCCCCGGGAAACCAGTGTTTAAAGAGCTCCCAACTGGCGTAGCAAACGACGCCCATCGCCACCGAAGCGAGAAGGATCCGCAGAAAAGAGAACGCCACTTCACGGAACGGAAACTCCCCGACTTTTTTCGGATAATAATAAACGAGCTGTGCGAACTGAAAGATCCCCGAGATCGAGGTCGCGATCGCAAGCCCCGCCTCCTTGAACGGCACCATCAAGATCAGGTTCAGGATGATGTTGGAGAAAAGCGAGATAATGGAGGTCCGCATCGGGGTCTTCGAATCATGCGCCGCGTAAAAACCGCTGTTCATGATCTTTTGCCCCGCGAACGCGAAAAGGCCGATCGTGTAACCCAACAGAACGGCCGCACTCCGTGCCGTGGAAGCCGCGTCAAATTCCCCCCGTTCGAACAACGCGCGGATGATCGGCTCGCGAAGCACGATCAGACCGACCGAGGACGGAAGGATGATAAAAAAGATGCTCCGGAGCGCAAACGACAGCGTTTTTCGGGACGCCTCCTTCTCCCCTCTCGCGATCTGCTGGCTCATCATCGGAAGGAGCGCCGTCCCCATGGCGAGCGCGAAGATCCCGAGCGGGAATTGCATCAGCCGGTTTCCATACCAAAGACTTGAGTTCGCGCCAGGCCCAATCATCATGCCGAGCGTCATGTCGACCGTGATATTGATCTGCACGACCGCAAAGCTCAGCGTGACCGGCAACAACAGGCGCCAAACCTTTTTGAGCGATTCGCACCCGATGTCCCAGATCCACCGGAAACGGAAACCGATCCTTAGCAGCGGCGGAACCTCGACGGCCACGTGCAGGAACCCGGCAAAAAGGATTAAATACGAAAGCCAGCGGATCTTTTCAACATAACCGCCGGCCGCCCACGCAGGCACCCAGAGCACGCCGGCGATCCAGACCAGGTCAAGGATCGGACCCCCGAGCGACGGCGCAAAAAAGTGACGGTGGCTGTTCAGGACACCCATCCCGATCGCGTAAAGGGAAATGAACCAGAGGTACGGAAAAAGGATCCTGGAAAGATCAAGCGTCAAAAGGTAGGTCTGCGAATGCCCCCCGATCCCGAGAAGAATCCCCAAAAGTCCTTCCACCGCAAGAACGAACGCAAAAAGCGCGCAGGCCAGGAACGTCAGGGTAACATTGGTAAAACGAAACGCCTCTTCTTTGCTCACCTTCGCCGAGAGTTCGTTATAGACCGGAATGAAGGCGCTGGTGAGTCCGCCCTCCCCGACGATCCTCCGGAAAAGGTTCGGGAGCATGAATGCGTAGAGGAAAGCGTCCCATTGCCAGCTCGTCCCGAAGGTTTTGGCGCTCACGATGTCCCGGAAAAGGCCGAGGATCCGGCCGACCAGGGTCATAATCCCCACGACCGCCGCCGCCTTCACCAGGTGCCGCTTCCCCGAGGCGTGAGCGTGGGGAACCTCGTTGACACGAGAAGCACCCCGTGTTACATTACCGCCACTTTTGTCACCCATAGGAGTCATTGACATGCCGAATATTCCTTCTGCTGCAAAACGTATACGAAGCGACGCGAAGAAACGCGCCAAGAACCAGGCTGTGATCTCCGAGCTCAAGTCGATGGGCAAGAAATTGACCCAGTTGGCCGCCGAGCCGGAAAAAGCCAAGGCCTTTGCCGCCACTCTCGTCTCCCGCTACGACCGGGCTGTTTCTTCCGGCGTGATCCCCCGCGGCCGTGCCGACCGCAAGAAATCCCGGATCGCGACGTTCCTCGCAAAAATCAAAAAGTAATTCTTTTTCGCACAACGTTCAACGCGCAACGCACAACAGGATCTCCGGATTCGTGGCGTTGCGCGTTGTACTTTGCGCACCCACCCCTTCCTCAAGCGCTATAACGCAAAAGCCACGCCTCGACGGCCGCCATTCCTTCCACTTGTCCGGTCTTCGCCTTTTTGTCGATCTGATAAAGCGCCTCGATCGCCGATTCTAGCACCTTCACCGGGAACTTCCTAAGCGCCGCCATCCTCGACGGAGGCATTTTGCAGCGGGAACAAACGTCTCTCTCCGAAGCGCCTCTTTCCAAGAGGAACGCGGCCTGCCACAACTGCCGCAGCTGCCAGTGCAGGATCCCCACCAGCGAGATCAAGTCAGCCTCGTAAAAATCCATCAGATCCCGGAAAACCTTGAGGATCCTGGCCCGGTCGCGCGCCAGGAACGCGTTCGTCAGCTTGAACACGTCCATCTCGGTCCAATTCTCTTCGAACCGGGCCACCATCGCTTCATCGATCACGGACTTTTCATCGGCAAACTGGGCCAGACGATCCAGCATGCTGTCCAGAAAAACAACGGCGTCTCCGCACATCTCGAGCAGCCGCGCCTTGGCGCCCGGCGTGATCGTTTTTTTTGCTCCGGCAAGTTTTTGCTGGATAAACGCCGCGCCGGCGGTCCGCGTTTCTTCCTTCGCGAGCGCGAGTACCTGCCCGTAAGATTTTACGAGCTTTGCCAACCCGGTTACGGCCTTTGCTTCCTCCGTCTCGAAAACAAGGACCGTTTGAGGCGAAGGCTTTTGAAGGTAGGCCTCCAAAACCGCAAGGTCCTGCTCTTTCAGAAGATCCGCGCCCTGGACATACAGGATCTGGCCCTCGGAAAGGAACGGCAGCGTTCTCGCGGTCGCGAGAACGGTTTCAAGGGGCGTTTCCTCAAGACGGAAGCTCTGGCGGGCAAACGACCCGCCGGCCTTTTTCTCGGTTTCGGCAGCGATCGCCTTGCTTTTTTGAGCGCGGAGAAAAGAGTCGCCGATCAGAAGATGGAGATTACTTTTCACGGCAACCGGAACGCTGGAACGATCACCAGTCTTCGACAATGCGGTTCACGATATTGTCGGCCAGCTTCGCCGCGGCGTCGAGCGACGCCTTCTGTTCCCCGAGCGAAGTGACATCGGTCACGTAGTATTCGTTATCCCCGGTGAAATTCGGCTCTTCCCAGATCACATCACCGGTCTTGTTGTCGACAAGCTTCAGGTGCACCACGATGAAAAGGCGGTATTCCTGTACGGACTCGAGCTGGGTAAAACGCAAACCTTCCTGCTCGTACGCCAAAAGATCGGTCTTGAGGACCGCATCGGCCTTTTCCTTTTCCACGACTTTGAGGTTCCCGTCCTGGTGAAGTCTCTGGATCACGGCGTTCGTGATATCCATTTCGATCCCCTGCTGGTAGGCGTAAACCTCTTCCACGGGAATCTTGTTCTTGACGGTCTCGACAAAGATCGTCTTGATGTTCCTGGGAAGAACGGTCTTGCGGGTATAACCGCACCCACCCGTTCCGATCACCACCACCAACGCTAGGATCCCCGCAACGCCAATTTTTTTCATCTGTGCCGCTCCGATCATCTTTAAACCTTGCTGAAACGTTCTTTTTCTTTGGAAAGAAAGTTGTCGCGCGTCTCGAGGTCCTTGAGACGTTGTCTCATCCGTTCCTTTTCCGTCACGAGGTCCTGATACATGGCCTTCGACTTGATCGTCGGAAGGACCCGGTCGGTTTCGTGGATGCGTTTTTCGAGGATCATCTTTTCCTGGATTTCGATCGCAAGCTCCTCATCGATGACCTTCACAAGTCCGGACTTCACTTCTGCAAGTTCGCGGTATTTCTTGGTGCCTTCTACGTCCGTAGGCGACACTTCCTTCGGGATATCCCCAAGGGCGATGCCCTGCTCCTGGACATAGATGCTATAGGAGATCTCAAGCTCTTCCTGGATCCGGACGACCTCTTCGCGAAGCGCCTTTTCATCGGGAACCACCTCAGCCTTGTTCTTTTTCTTGGGGCTCGCACTCAGGAGATCTTTCGAGGACGTTTCCGCGGTTGTCTCCTGCGGTGTGGCCTCGGACGGAGTCGCCGCCGGCGGGGTCGGCTTTGGGGTCTTTTCCTGGATCATAACCTCAACGGCCGTCTGCTGTTTCTTCAGCCCATCAAGCTCGCGCGTCTGCTGGTCCAAACGGTTAAGAAGGACTTCCTTGCGATCTTTCTTCGGGATCACCCGGCGCGCGCTCTGGACGGCTTCCTCAATAAAAGCGTACGGAACCTTTACAAAAGAACTCCGGAACTTCATCCCGCCTGCCAGGGACGCCTTCGCGTTAAGGATTTCGAGTTCTTTTTCGAATTTTGCGATCTCCTGCTCCTGGGCCTGAATCATCAGGCTTTCCAGTTCGATCTCTTCTTTCAGCTGTTTGGCTTTCGCGACCGATCCGGCTTCCGCCGCGGTTTTTCCGGCAGACTTGGTCAGCTCAACATCCTCGTTGGGAAGCCCGAAAAGGAACGATTTGGCAAGATAAAGGGTCCCCGTAACGGGTTTCGCCACGGTCGTGAGGACTGGATTTTTCCCTTCCGTAGGATGGAGGGTCGCGTCAAGCTCCGCGAGAAGTTTCTGGACATGTTTGCGACGGTCCTCAATATCCTGATAGCGCCGGCGCATATCTTTCTCGGTCTTTTTGATTTCCTTGCGAAGTTTCCGGCCGTCGACCTGTTTTTCCTGATCCAGGGAACGCATCATTTCCTGCTGCTCCCTCCGCGCCAACTCCTTGTCAAAAGCGGTCGAAAGAGTGTCGACAATGTTCTGCTGGGTCGCGATCTTCTCGTTGAGATGCATCTTGAGCTGGAGAAGTTCTTCGAGTTTTTTGTTCTGCAAGTCCCCGGCTCCCGGCCCCGACAGAGCCTCCGGCGCGGCGACGGGCGAGCGGCTATCCAGGAGGGCTTCTAGCTCCTGCTCCGCCAATTTTCCAAAATGTTTCTCGTAAAGTGCCATAGCGGTATCCAGTTTTCCCTGAAGTCCCTCGATCTCCTTCAACCTGGCAATGAGCTTCGGATCCGTGGGTTTGGCAAGTCCTTCCGCCACTTTCCCGCGAAGACGTTTACGTGCCACCCCGGTCTCGGAAACCTGGGGCGTAAGCTCCCCTGCCAGCTCACTATAACGTTTGTAGAGCTTTTCCTTTTTCTGGAAAATCTCCTTCTTTTTGCGCGAAAGTTTGTAGAGACCTTTTTCGTCCATCTTCCGGATCTTTTCGAGCGGCGTTTCGGGGAGGATCGAGAACGGAATCAGGCCTTCATAAAATTTCTGATCGGGAACGCCGAGTTCGGAACGCCAGGTGGCCAAACGGTCCTTTTCTTCGGCCAACGCGTCACGCTCCGCTTCGAGCGAAGCCTGCCAACGCGCAATCGCCTTCTGAAAATCCGGCGAGGTGTTGTTTTTGTAGCGTTTCTTTTTTCGTTCGAGGTCCTTGAACCGTTCATTAAGCTCATTCTCACGACGGCGGAGGTCCTGTTTGCGCCGGTCAAGGCTCTCGGCCTTGTTCTTGTCGATTGACTTCATCCGCTTTTTGAGCGCATCGATCTCTTTCTTGAGCTGCGCGCGTTCGGCCTTTTTTTCCTTCCCCAGCGCATGGTATTTCTCCTCAAGCGCGTTGATCTCTTTCTGAAGCTCCTCCGACTTGGCATTCAGGTATTTGACGGGCTCCTCAAGGGCCCGGAGCTTTTCGGCCGCCTTCTGCCCCCACCCTGTCTGCGGGTAGCGTCGTGCGGTATCGCGGTAGTAGATCAGCGAACTCTCGAGATAATTCTCTTTTTCATAATAAAGACCGATGCGGTAATTCTTCTCGGCATTGATCTCGTCGACCTGCTGACGGATCTTTGCGGCCTTTTCGGCATCGGCCGACTGCGGATAACGCTGCAAGTATCCCTGCGCCTGGCGGGACGCCTCATCAAGCGCCGTTTGATCGCGGTCTTTGCCGGCGGTCTTCGCGTAAGCGGTTTGGGCGATCTGCAAACGGGCTTCCTGAACCAACGGACTCTGCGGGTACTGGTCGATCAAACCCTGAAAAGCCTCCACCGCTTCGTCATACTTATTGGACTTCTGATAGGCCAAACCCAAGCTGAACTGAGCCTTATCGCCGAACGCGCCGTAGGGTGCGGATTCCACGACCTGTTTGAACACTTCGATCGCGAGAGGCAGCGAAGGGCGGATCTCCAACCCCAGGACCTTCCCTTTTTTCTTGCCGGAAAGGAACGTCTCGCCGATCAGAAATTCACGCTCGACCACCTCTTCGAAACGTTCGCTCTGCGGATAGGATTTGACAAGCGACTGGTAAGTCTTGTGCGCTTTCACGAGGTCGCCCTGCTCTTCAAAAATAGTGCCCAGGCGGTATTCGGATTCGGCGGCGACACGGGACTTGGGGTATTTTTTGAGGATGATTTCGAACTGCTCGACGGCTTTATCGAGCTTCTTTTCTTTGTAAAAATCGAGGGCGCCGTCGAAAATTTCGTCGGCATCAGCCTGGGTGTTCTCTTCCGTATTGATGAACTTGCCCTGTTCGGGCGACCAGACCCAATCCGCCGAAACAAAGGAATGCGGCAGAAGTAATATCGAAATGAAGGCAAAAACCTTCCAAATTCTCATAAGTCGTTTACAATCTTCGGGTTACGGAAATTTGCGAGGTGCGTAATATATCACGCGCCAAGAAAAACTGTCAATAGAAATACCCTTAAGAGAACGATAAAAATCCCAATTTGCCACGAAGGAACGATTCAAGCTCCAGAACCGTTCCGTTTTCTCTGAAACTAAGCGCTCCCGTAGTTTTCAGATCAAGAAACGTCACGTCCTCGCGGTTTAAAAAACCGGCAAGGTCCGGCTGCGGCTCCGGAAAAACCGCAAGAAGCGGACGCGTTCGCCTGATCCATTCGCGGAATTCGCCAGGCACCGATCTCCCTTCCGGAGGGAGAAAGACCGCGTGAACGTCCCCATCCCGCGGAACCGCAATCAATTGTTTAAAAAGTTCGGAATCCAGTTTTGAGATCAACATCACGCGCCACGGACCCGACAGGATCTTCACCGCCATCCCCGAACGGCTCTGGGCGACCACCTCAATTGACGCTTTCCCCATCACCGCTCGGTCTCCCGGACGAACGCTCCTCGCCTTTCCGGGAAAAGAACGAAGGATTCCCCAGAAGATCCCGGGGACCGGTGAAAACGCCCCGGAATAAAGCAGAAAACGCACCGGAAAATCTCTCATCACGGATTGCAACCCTCCCGTACGACTTTGATAAAGATCGGTCAGAAGGATCCCCTCGAGACTCCGGATGCCGCGGCTGCGGAGATACGGCGCGACGAGCCACTCTCCCTGGTTCGACGGAAAATTTCTCCCCGTATTGATCAGCCAGTGGGCCCCGTTCGAAAAACGGGCGTGCGCAATCTGGTTCTTTCCCCCGGAGAGGAGCGTCAGGTAAAACCCTTCCGGGCCTAAGGGCCTGAAGAAAGAAACGGTCAGAGCAAACCAAGCAATGAACACCGCCCCCGTCACCGCCTTTTTTCCTGCAAATTTGAATTTTCTCAAGATCAGAAGACACGCCATGCTTGCGAAATAAAAAACCATAAGAAGAAGCGTCGGCTTTTCCAGGAACCAGTATCCCCATCGCCAGATGGAGAGTGCCTTCACCCAAGCAAGCCCCATGGTGAGGAACCAGGAAGAGAACAGAACGAGCGCCGAATTCAGAAACGGTACCCAACAAAAAAGGAGTGTGAAAAGCCCCGTAAAAAGCGCCGCGTCAAAGACCGGGATGGCCACAAGGTTTGCGAGGACGCTAATCGGAGAAAAGACGTTAAAGTAATAGATCACCAGCGGAAAGGTTCCTGCGAGAACGGCCATGCTTGACCCGATCGAAAGCGATGCGATATCCAACCGCCTCGTGAGAGGAACGATCAGAATAAGTGAAAAAACGGACAGAAACGACAGCTGGAACCCGATGTTCCAAAGACTGCCGGGATCCCACAGGACGAGTAAAAAGAACGCGAAACAAAGGGCATTCAAAAGATTGGAAGGCCGGCCGGCAAGCGTTCCGAGAAGCGCCAGGATCGCACAATACCCCGCTCGCTGGACCGGCAAACCCGCCCCCGCAAGCCCCACATAGGCACCCACGATGAAGATCGTCATCATGACCGATGCGCGGCGCGGCAGCCTAAAGAGAAGAAAGACCAGAAAAAAACTGCCCGCGATCATGGTAATGTTGAGCCCGCTGATCGCAAGAAGATGGACCGTGCCGGTCTTCATGAACTGATCACGCACCTCCGGAGCGACATCGGTCCGGACCCCGATCACAAGCGCTTTCATGATCGCAGCATGCGCGGGGAGATAAAGCCGGTCGATCAAAACAGCGATCTTCTCCCGCGCGCCGGCGATCCCGCGAACAAAGACCGGAACCCGTTCCACTGCCAGCCGCCGGACACTTCTGGCCCCAAGCGTCTGGAACACGACACGGATATCCTTTTGCTCGAGAAATCCGGCATAATCGAACTCCCCGGGATTCAGCGCCTTGTGAGGGATCTCCAACTTCCCGTAAAGGGAGAGCTCGTCCCCCGTTTCCGGAACAAAGGAAGGCTGGAGCAAAAACGTTTGGACGTTCCCGGTAACCCTGAAGGTCCGCCGCCGGCCTTTTTCATTTTTTGACAAGGTCCGGGCAGTCAATATCAAAGACACGGTGACTTTTTTCCCTCGCGCTTTGAGCTCCGGGAGCGAACTCACGACCCCGGTAAGTTTCACGCGCTCCTCACCCGCAAAATTCCATACCGCATCCGGCCATTGCCGCCCATCCCGTTGCGCCCACAGAGATCCCGCCGAGGCCATCACGACCAAAAACAATGGCAGGGATATTTTCCGCCCGCGGAAGATCAGAAGGAGGATCATCCCCGCGCCGAAAATCCCGAGCAAGAACCCGCAGGACACCGTAACGTATTTCTCGAAAATGATCCCGGAGGTAAAACCCGCAGCGATCCAGAGAAACGGCAATCTCATAATATGGTTATTATACACCATTATTATGATTAAAAACGAACTGCTAAACACTAAAAATGACGCCTCTCACAGAAGGAATTATAAAAAAACATTTCAGGAAGGATGGAGATCAATGAAGCGTAAGAAGGACTTCTTTTCCCTGAACGTCGAGACGGACCAAGTCTTTCCCCACACTCTTAACAAAAGCCTTTCCGGAGAGAACATCCCCCTCGCCCACGATCCTGCCGTCAATGATCGCGACACTTCGGGGACCCAAATTCGTGATCCCCGTCAGGCGGAACGAAACCTTAACGAAGGTGTTCTGGAAAACCTGAGGCCTCGGCGCCGAAACTGCAACTGGAGCCGGAACAGACGCGGGGGCCGGAGCAGGAATCACCGCCACAGCTTCACGGAGAACAGGGCGCGGAGGCACCGGACTCTTTCGAACCGAATCCATGGAATAAAAAATAATCCCCGCGAGCAAAATACAGGCGCACCCGACGCCGGCGATCCAGTAAAATTTTTGGCGCCTCGAATAGGCTTGCTGGACGCGTGTGAGCTCCTGCTCAAGTTGTCCCCCCATCGGATCACGCTGCCACGGTTTCGGAGCAGACGGCGTAACACGGATAAGCGTTTCCTGGGCACGGTTCGTTTTATCAAGCGCCTGCTGGATCAGACTCACGCGGCCACTCCTTGAAGATCGGCTTCCGCGAACTCCACCATTTCCGCGCTGATATCAAGGGAATTCCGGATAAAGGCCGCGAGCATGGCGCGGTCCGCGAGAATATTGATAACGCGCGGGATCCCCGACGAGAGCTCATAAATGCGCTTCACCGCATCGAGACCAAAAAAGTCGCGCGCCGCACCCGCCACATGGAGTCGATGGCTGAGATACTGCCCGATCTCTTCGAGACTGAGCTCGGGGAGATGGCACCGCACCGCGACCCGCTGCTTCAACTGCTTCAGGTCCTTGCGATTCAAAAGGTCATGGAGCTCCGGCTGCCCCATCAGGATGATCTGCAAAAGCTTTTGCGTGGTGGTCTCAAGATTCGAAAGAAGACGGATCTGCTCAAGCGCCCTGGGCGGCAACAGCTGCGCCTCATCAATGATCACGACGGCGTTGAATCCTTTCGCGCTCTCATCGAGAAGGAACCGGTTTAATACGTCGAAATAGTCCTTGCGCCTGCGAGCCTTCGGCTGAAGGCCAAAATCCTCGACCACTACTTGCAGAAGCTCCATCTCCGAAAGCTTGGGATTAAAGACCAAAGAGCTGTGAACGTTCTCGCCCAGCTGTTGCAAGAACATCCGTGAGAGGGTCGTCTTGCCGGCACCGATCTCCCCGGTGATCTGAATGAAACCGCTCCGCCGCTGAAGCCCGTAGTGCATGGCAGACAGTGCGGCCTGGTGGTGGCGGCTCAAATAGACAAAGCGGGGGTCCGGAGTGACATTGAAGGGAGATTCCCGTAATCCAAAAAAAGGTTCGTACATCGCGTTCCCTCGTGAAAGTGCGGTGCTTTCTCTCTTAGATGAACGGCAGATGCGGAAGGAATCTTAAGGAGGGTTTTGGAAAAACGAAGACGCTAATCTTTGGAGAAAGTAAACTCCAGGATCCGGCCGTCTTTGCGGGCGATATGGATATCCAGCGGATGGCGCCGTTCTCTCGAATAAACGGTCTTCCCTCCCGCCATCAGGTCACGGGCGGTCATTTTCCCCGAAATCTTCTCCAGGGCCGGAAGACAGATCATGGCGCTCTTATCCTCGTTCCCGTTGTTGACGACGACGAGATAATACCGTTTCCCGCGGCGGAAAAGTGCCGTTTTCACGTCCTTGGTGAGAGAATAACTGACCAGACAGACCTTGAGATGCTTCAGAACCGCCAGGACAAGGTCCGGCGTCGGTTCCATCCCGAGATGCACGATCCGGCCCTTGCCGACCTTTTTGATGTAGCCGACCGTCTGCGTGCCGTAAGAACCGAGGTTCACCCGGATCTTCTCGCACCCCTGGCCCCTGAAAATGTAAACCGAACTTGTCACCGGCACCGGTTCATCGGTTTTGTTTAGAGAGATCTTGAACTGCCGCTTAAATTCGAAGAGCGTCCGCTCCGGTTCCTCGAACCCGATGACCTGGTAAGGCTCGAAGTTATCGTTCTTCCTCGGGAACGACCGGAACGCCACAAGCGTCCCTCCCTGTTCGACGTACCGGCGAAGATTCTGATGGGCCTCCTTGGTAAGCCACTGGTTCCCGGAGTAAAAGAGAACCTCCTTTTGCGGGACGGGATACCGGGGATCACAAACATCATAATCCACATCCGCCTGATACAGCGCGACCAGGATCGGGCTGTTGTGCGTCAGCGTCCGCGCGGCGTGCTGGATCGGGTTGAACGTGACCGCGATCTCGGTGAGTTTGGTCAGGGACGGCGGATTCAGCTGTTTGAACGCAGAAACGATCTGTTTAAAAACGTCGTAGAGCTCTCCGCGCACGCGGCCCCATTCATTGATCGGCGACATGTACCAGTTGTCGCGGTTCACGAGCATGTACCAGTTCCATCCTTTGACGCCCGCGAGAAACGCCGAAAGACAGATCATCCGGTAATGGTTCGGCGTGAGCACGCTGGTCTCGTAATGCCGGCCGTGCCAGATCCCGGACTGGAATTCCGCGATAAAAGGAAGCTTGGAAACGCTCGCGAGGTAACGGATCTTGTCGCAGAGCTTCCGGTGCTCGAACGCGTCTTCCGCGAGTTCATTGGAAGGATAAAGGTCCAGACCGATCAGGTCCGAGACCTTCTGAAATTCCACCCAATCATGCGCATAAAAGAACGGGTATGTATTAAGGTAGACCGGGATATCGATCCCGAGATCCCGATAAGCCTGGATGCTCCATTTCGCGCATTGCGCGGAGTAGCGGTACTTGAACTTGAAGTAATCGAGATGGCGCTTAAGCTCCCGGTCACCCTTGAGCGGAAGCCCCATCTCCCCGGGAAGCATCGTCGCGATAAAAGGCGAAGCTTCGCGGAACGACCCGTAGTGCGTGTCCCAAGCCTCGTTCAGCGCCTGAAGATCCCCCTTGTACAGGTCCTTGATGAAATCCTGAAAAAGGCCGGGCTTGGCCGAAAGACCGTACTGGTGACCGAACACATCCGGCCAGGGATCGATCTCATTGTCCGCCTGCAGCAGGATAATATGGCCGCTTTTCCGGGAAGCAAGGTACGGTTTAAAAACCTTCGTCACCTGCCTGAGATACTCCGCGGCATACGCCAGAAACTTCGGATGAAGGCGGTGGTATTTATAAGCATAATCGGGAACACCGTCGTGGGGCCACTCGCTGTAGATGTACGGCCCGGGCCGGATGATAAGCCAAAAACCTTCCTTGCGGGTCAGGTTAAGAAAGCCCTTGAGATTACGGGCCTCGTCCGTCTTTCCCGTAAAATCAAAATGGCCGCGCTTGTACTCATGAAAATCCCACGGCACGTACGTGGAGATAATGCTAATCCCCATCTCCCTGACTTTGCCGAGAACTTCTTTCCAGTAATGCGGATTGAGACGCCAGTAGTGGACTTCCCCGGAGATAAGAGGAATTTCTTTTTTGCCGACCAGGATCTTTTGACCTTTGATCTCGACTTTAGGCATCCGCCACCACAAGGTTGATCGTGCGCCCCGGAATGATAATGACCTTTTTGAGGACCTTTCCCTCGAGACATTCCCTGACGCGGGGCTGCTCCAGCGCCTGCTGTTTGATCGCTTCTTCGCTCTGTCCATGAGAAACGACCATTTTGGCACGAACTTTACCCGCAACAAGAACCGCCATCTCGACCTGGTCCTCCACAAGATACTTTTCATCGAACTGAGGCCAGGCCTCGTAGGCAAGGGTCTTCTCGTGTCCGAGACGGCTCCAGAGTTCCTCTGCCAGATGCGGAGCGAAGGGCGCGAGCAGCAGCAGGAATTTTTCGAGAACTTCCCGCGCATGATCGGAATGCGGAGAAACTTCATTCACGAAGATCATGAGAGCCGAGATCGCGGTATTGAATCGCATCGCCTCCATGTCCTCCGTCACCTTCTTCACCGCCTGATGCAAGGCCTTCAACTCAATGGCGGTCGCCGGACGATCGAGAACATTCGCATGAAGCTTGTCCTCCCTGTCGATGAAAAGCCTCCAGGCACGTCCGAGGAATCGGTACACGCCCTCCACGCCGGCGGTAGACCAGGGTTTCACCATCTCAAGCGGCCCCATGAACATTTCGTACAGGCGGAACGCATCCGCACCGTACTGCCGGACAACATCGTCGGGATTGACCACATTCCCGCGGGACTTGGACATTTTCTGGTTGTCTTCACCAAGGATCATCCCCTGGTTGACGAGCTTCTTAAAAGGTTCTTTCGTTGAAACGTGCCCGAGATCGAACAAGACCTTGTGCCAGAAACGGGAGTAAAGAAGATGCAGGACCGCGTGTTCCGCGCCCCCCACATAAAGATCGACCGGCATCCAGTATTTTTCCTTGTCCTTCGCGACAAATGCCCGACCGTTCTTCGGGTCCATGTACCGAAGATAGTACCAGCACGACCCCGCCCACTGCGGCATCGTGTTGGTCTCGCGCTTGCCAGCCGCGCCGCATTTCGGGCATTTGCAATTCACCCAATCCACAGCCTTGGCGAGCGGCGGCTCGGCGGATTCCAACGGTTTGTAATCCGTCATCTCGGGAAGCCTGAGCGGAAGTTCGCTTTCCGGAACCGGAACCGTTCCGCAGGTTTTGCAATGCACGATCGGGATCGGTTCGCCCCAGTAACGCTGCCGTGAAAAAAGCCAGTCACGGAGCTTGTACTGCACGCTCCCCTTGCCGAGGCCTTTTTGTTCCAGCCACGCCGTAATCCTCTTTTTCGCCTCGGGAGTGGCAAGTCCCGTGATCGAAACTTCGGACCCTGTCGAATTCACGGAAATGCCGTCCTCCACAAATCCCTTCCAATCGATCTTCGGATCCTCCGGCTGGACAACCTGGATCACGGGAAGATCGAACTTCTCGGCAAATTCGAAATCGCGGGTGTCATGCGCCGGCACGGCCATGATCGCGCCGGTGCCGTAACCCATCATCACGTAATCCGAGGTCCAGACCGGGATCTTCTGTCCGTTGACGGGATTGACCGCATGGGCCCCCGTAAAAACCCCGGTTTTTTCTTTTTCAAGTTGGGTGCGTTCGAGCTCGCTCTTCCTCGAAGCCCGGAGGCAATAATCCGTGACCTCCTTTTTCCGGTCCGGAGTCGTGAGCTTCACAACAAAAGGATGCTCCGGCGAAACGACCATGTAGGTCGCGCCAAAAAGTGTGTCGGGCCTCGTGGTAAAAACGCGGAGTTTTTCGCCCTGTGCGGGGCCGTCCGCGACCGCGAAATCAACTTCCGCGCCTTCGCTGCGGCCGATCCAGTTCCGCTGCATCTCCTTGATCGCTTCCGACCAGTCGACGAGCTCGAGGTCTTTTAAAAGTCGTTCCGCATAAGCCGTGATCTTCAGGACCCACTGCCGAAGCGGCCGGCGGTAAACGTTTTTATGCCCCTTGCGATCGCAGGTGCCGTCCGCGCCGACTTCTTCATTCGCAAGCACCGCTTTGCATCCGTCGCACCACCACACCGGAACTTCAGCTTCATACGCCAGCCCCTGTTTGTAGATCTGGAGAAAGATCCACTGCGTCCATTTGAAATAGTTCGGGTCGGTCGTGTCGACTTCGCGGTCCCAGTCGTAGCTGAAACCGAGCATCTGGATCTGCCTGCGGAACGTATCGATATTCTTTTTTGTGGTGACGGCCGGATGGGTCCCGGTGTCGATCGCGTACTGTTCCGCGGGAAGGCCGAACGCGTCCCACCCCATCGGGTGAAGCACGTTGAATCCGCGCATCCGCTTGAAACGGGCAAGGATATCGGTGGCGGTGTAACCTTCGGGGTGACCGACGTGGAGACCCGCGCCGGAAGGATACGGGAACATATCAAGGATGTAATATTTGGGTTTACCGCCGCAGGGTTCCCCCGGATCCGGGGAACGGAAGGTCTTATGCTCAAGCCAGTAGGCCTGCCACTTTTTCTCGAACTCATCGAAGGGATACGCTTTGAATCCGCTTGCCATATTTTTTAAATCCCCCGGATCGACTCCCGACCGTAGCCATAAACGCTTTTCTTGATCGTCATGGCGTTGTACCGAATTCTTGGAATTCAGTGCGAGAGGAGGGAGTCGGCGCCTTCCGCTCACTTTGTTTCGCTTCAGGTCGGCACTGACACCCCATTAAATTTGAATGGATTGTTAGTGCCGTCCCAACAATCCCTTAAAAATAATTGTCGGTTGGGGCGGCCACCCGCGCTACAAACATGACAGAAAGTCATGTTTGTAATCAAACGCTCCCTTCGACTCCCGACCGTAGCCATAGACGATTTCATTGATCGTCATGGCGTTGTACTGAATTCTTGGAATTCAGTGCGAGAGGAGGGAGTCGAACCCTCATGGTGTTTGAGCACCGCTGGATTTTGAGTCCAGTACGTCTGCCAGTTCCGTCACTCTCGCAATTATACCGGAAAGGATAAAAACTGGACCGGAAGGGGATCGAACCCATGACCTCCACAATGCCATTGTGGCGCTCTCCCAGCTGAGCTACCGGCCCACGCAAATTGAAAAAAACAAGCCCGACCTGCGTGAAGAGCGGGTATTCTACTGAAGAAGGCTGGAATTTACAAGAAAGGTTTCGAAACACCTTGCAATCACTTTCAAAAAACCTTCCTCTTTTTCGAAATCACAGAAACGTGTGGCCTGCCGGTCAGTTCACCGTTACCGCTCCCCTTTTAAGAGCACTCACCGGATCCGGCATTCCATGCGCCGGTCAAACAAGGCCCCTCAATCCAGATCTCGCCCTTGCTCACGAGGGCCGCATTGCCGTTCACGGGCTTCACGGGGAGTGTCAAAGCGTGATTCGTTTTCAGATCCTTTTACTGCCCGTCCGGCGCGGGATAATAGGTCGGAAGCTCCGCTTTGCCGGCATACGCTAACGGCGGCATCGTCAACAATGCCAGGCCGACCCAAACCGTCCTAAGATCAATCTTCAACATACCGGCCTCCCGTTGGTATTAACTCCCGCGCAAAGGCACGGATAAAATTAAAAGAAAGTTTCGGGATCGAGCGGAAAACCGTCCTGCTGACCGGGGACCGCGGCAAAAAGAACGTCCCACGCCCCGCAGGCGTACCGTGTCACGGTCCGGAAAAACCCGTCAAAAAACCCCGCCGTATCGCGGAACAAACGCGGATTGCCGTCATTTTTCTGGTCATATCGCTGGATGGTGGAAGGAAGTTCCCAGGGAGCTCCGGCAAGATTTTTGACCCCGCGGGTGAGGGTCCTCCCAAGTTGGGTGAGATAGCCCGGTTCCTCGGCCGCAAACGCCCCGGGAACAGATAAACCCATTGTTAAAACAAGGATCAAAACGCTCATGACACGTCGCATCCGGATCTCCTTTTGCCCCCAGGGCATCGCTTCAAAACTCAAACAAATTTAAAGTTTTATCCCGCCAACGCCGATGACTCTTATGCGTCAAAGGTGAGTCAACCCGTACTGGAGAGTGAACTATGAAATCGGCCTATATTTGTCCCGCATGCCAGTGGTCCGGCAGTGAGTCCAATTTCGTTACCAAAATCCTCTCCATCATGTACCGGCCCAAGCACGACAATATCCAGGCCTTCAAGCAGATCAAATGCCCCAAGTGCCACAATCTCGTAACGATCATCTTCGAGACGCTCGACGGCACGATCGTAAAATAATCTCCGGGGGCTTCCTCTATTTTTTCCTGAACCATCCGAAGTGTGCTAATTTGATCCCAAGCTGGGTGATATACCGGTATAACTCCCGGGACCCGAACAGCTGGTATTCCCTTTCACGCGGAAACGTGAGCGAACTGATCGCGCACAATTCATCATCCACCCATCCGGGATGACACATGATCTCGCTCGTTCCCTCCGGGAGCGTAAAAAGAAGGTGTCTCAGGACCTCATCGGTCCAGAAGGTGTGAGGATCAAGGTTGCCGTAAAAATGGTCGGTGGTCTTCAGATACTTGTGCGTGGCCCGGACTCCGGGTTCGTTCAGGATGCGGGACCAGCGGACCGGAAGACCGTGTTTTTTTACAAGCGCCGCAAGCGCGATAAAAAACGGCATATGATCGTGCATATGGTGATGGACGTCCACGTGCGTCGGGAGCCTCTTAAAAACCTTTACGAAGCGCTGGAGCTGGGCCTTAAATTCCTCGGAGATTTCCTCAACGGGCGGAAATTTTTTCGCAAGATACTCGGCCTGCTTTTTGAAACGGCCGTCTTTGCGGATCAGCGACTTCACGAGCGCCTTTTTCGCGACGGGCTCACCCAGCGTGATATTCAAATGCAGCCCGAGACCCAATTTTTTGCAGGCCAAGACCTCACGAACGACGTCCGGAGCCGTCGAAAGATTGATCATAAACGTCGTGCTGGCAACGATCCCGTTCTGGTGGGCCTTGAGGATCGCCTCGGTAACCTTCGGCGTCAGATTACAATCATCCGCGTTAACGATCAAAATCTTCTGTTTCATGCCCCTGCTTCCGTTCCCGTCCGGTTCACGGCACCACGATCACAACCGTCGCGATCGCGTACTCCCTTTCATGCGCGAGCGAAAGTTCAATCTGCGCTTTTCCGGGGATCTTCAATATTTTACAGGCCTGAGGCGTTAACGCGAGGTAAGGCTTCCCCGTCGCCTGCCGTTTGATCTCGATCCCTGAAAGTTTCAACCCTTTCTTTGGCTTTATCTTGAGAGCCTTCAGCACCGCTTCTTTGGCGGCAAACCGCGCCGCGTAATGCTCGAACCGCATGCGCTTCGAACGGCAGTAGGCCCGCTCGTCCGCGCTAAAAACACGCTCGATAAATGTCTTTCCCGAACGCCGGATCAACTGCTCCATCCGCGAAACCTTCACAAGATCGACGCCCTGAAAGATCTTCACTCGGGCGACCTCAGGAAGACACGGCGGTGCGGAGGAACCAGTAGACCAGCGCCGCAATAACGGCCACCGAAATGATATAAAAATTATTGAATCGCCAGAAATCCCAGAGTTTTTGACCGAAAGAAATGGAGGTCCCGACCTTTTTCTTTTTGAGGAGAACGTCGTACTTGAGGTTGAGGACCTCTTCTTTGCGGAAACGGATATAGACCCCGCCGATCTTGTAGGCGTGAAGGACCCCGTCGCGGATATACTTTTCAATCTCGCTTTGTTCAGCTTCGAGGTAATTCTTCACTTCATCGAAAGTCAGCATATTGTTCATGACAGATCAAAATCCTCTGGTAGGAACCGGAAAGACCGGAACAGACCGGGCTGCAAAATCGACGAAGGTTAGACGCGAGCCCGTTCCTGCTGGATCCACTGGTCAACCTCAGCCTTGATAAAAATCCAGTTGCCGTTCTCAAAGCGGGCCGGGATCTTCTTGGAGTGCGCCCAATCCTCAATGACCTTGGATTCGACTTCCAGATACTGAGCCACATCCTTCAACGTCAGGAACACATCCACGCCGTCCGCCGACGTGGCTCCCTGCATTCCGACATGCCCCTGCAGAACCGCGCCCTCGACCATGCTCATCCGGGGCGTCGTCACGTTCCCTTTCAAGGTCGCCGAACCGAGGATTGCAAGGCTCCGGGTCGCCACGATATCACCGGTCACCTTGCCCGCGATCACGATGTTGTCACCATGGATATTGGCCGCCACCTTCGCATTCTCACCGATCGTGAGATTGCCGCGGGTATCGAGCTTTCCCTCAAAACTGCCGTTAATGCGGAGATTCACGGGATCTTTAAACGAAATCGTCCCCTGCATGCTCGCGTCGACATCAAGGATCTTTTCCTGGATCTCATCTTTCTTTTTTTGGGCCATGGGTTTCGCTCTCCTTTGGGCGTATTTTGAGATCAAAAATCTGAATCATTATCATGGTTTTGCTGGGGGTTGTCAATGAAACTACCGTCAAAACGGACGACGAATCGCGGATGGCGCAAACAGGTTTTGTCGTCATCCGTCAACCTTCATCCGCCATCCAATCTCAGAGGATCTCCCCGCCCCCGAGGCAGACGCCGCGCTGGTAAAAAACCGCGAACTGTCCCGGCGTGACGGCACGCTGAGGTTTGTCGAAAACGATACGGGCCTTGTTCCCGGGACCGGGAAAGAGCTTTCCCGGCGCGGCAGTCTGGCGATAGCGAACTTTGGCCCGGACGCGAACAGGCTTTCCGGGACGCCTAGAAATAAAATTACACGGCGAAAGGATCACTTCCTTGCTCAGCAGTCTTTTCTCGTCGTTTGTCACGTTCAGGATATTACGGCGGACATCGAACCCGGCCACGAAGAACGGCCCGCCCGAAAGCCCCAGCCCCTTGCGTTGCCCGATCGTGTAAAAATGAAGCCCCCGGTGGCGGCCGAGGATCATACCTTTTTCGTCCCGGATATCGCCTTCCTTCTCCCCGAGCTCTGCGGCAAGGAACGCATCCATAGAGCTCCCTGCGACGAAACAGAAATCCTGGCTCTGCTTGCGTTTGAGGAAGATCTCGAAACCGAGTTCTTCGGCCATCTGGTAGATCTCTTTTTTGGTATGGCCGCTCAAAGGAAAAATGATCCGGCTCAGCTGTTCCTGCGAAAGAAAACTCAGGGAATACGTCTGGTCCTTCTCGGAATCTCCGGCGGGAAGGAGTTCCGCCCTGCCGCTCCGACGGTTCTTCCTGACGCTCGCATAATGGCCCGTCGCAACATGGCGAATCCCGTGGCGGCGCGCCCATTCGAAAAGTTTCTTGAATTTAAGATGCCGATTGCACATCACGCAGGGATTCGGCGTCCGGTGATCACGGAGTCGCGCGAGAAAATAATCGATGACCTCTTTTTTGAACTCGCGGGAGACATCGAAAATATGATAAGGAACGCCGAGCTTCCGGCAAACGTCTTTCGCGATTGCGAAAGATTCGGCGCTGCAACAAATATTTTCGCGCAGGCAGTTACGCGGATCTTCCCATACCGGATATTTGAGAGATACGCCGACGGGGTCCCACCCTTGCGCCTTTAGGAGCACGAGCGCCATAGAAGAATCCACCCCGCCCGACATTCCGACCACGATGGGTTTCCGTCCGGCTTTTTTCATGACAACACGTCAGGGCCTTCCGAAAAAGTGGTAAAAACCGGAAAGCCGGAGGCTGAAGGCAAAGTCCGAACCCGACGAGACCGAGATCTTGATACGGCGGAGAAGATAAGGATTCCCCTCATACTTCCGGTCGTGAATATGGCTCGCCGCGCAACCGTAGACATACCCGGCGCCGCGGACCATCTCGAGGATCTTGTCATTGAAAGATCCCGACGGGTACGAAATGCCGCGCACTTCTTTGCCGAGCCGGTCTTCCAGGATCTTTTTGGACGCGACGATCGATTCCCAAGCTTCTTTTTCGGGGATATCCCCCAGCGGCTTGTGATAAAGGGTATGGCTGCCGATCTCGAGGCTCGGCGTCCTGGCCATTTCCTTGAGCATGTCCCAAGTCATGAATCCTTCTTTTCCGACATCCCCCGGCGTCACAAAAAAAGTTCCCGCGAAGCCGTGCCCTTTCAAGACCGGAAAAACACGTTCGTAATTGTCCTGGTAACCGTCATCGAAGGTCATCGCGACCTTCCGACCGAAAAACCCCTCCTTCCATCCGCTCTTCACGCACGCCTCAAGCGGGACCGTCCGGAATCCCCGCTCTTTCAAAAAAAGCATCTGCTTCTGAAAAAGCTCCGGAGAGATCGCAAGCTTGTTGCCGGGAAACCGGGCGGGGTCCAGACTGTGATACGCAAGGACCGGAATGAATTTTTTCATGCCGCTCCTTTCAGGACCTTTTCGTAAACATCCTGGATCTGCCGGTACATATTCACCGAGGAATAATCCGCCGCGGCAAGACGCCCGACCCTGGATCTTTCCTCGCGCAAGGCCGGATCATTCTTATACTGAAGGATCCGCCCGGCAAGTTCAGGGACATTCCCTTCTTCAAAAAGAAGACCGCGCTTCCCGTAGCCCAAAAGCTCCGCGATACCTCCCGAATTGGAACCGATCGCCGGAAGCCCGGCCGTCATCGCCTCAAGGATCGAAAGCCCGAAGGCCTCAGGCCAAAGATACGGAGCGGCAAAAACATCCGCGGCCTTCGGGC
>Ga0209098_1000876_pt1 | contig 31116 bp, 36 predicted proteins | sample AD_JPNHW1_MetaG_FD_184429 | JGI IMG/M metagenome (GOLD analysis project Ga0209098, IMG submission 184429) | Active sludge microbial communities of municipal wastewater-treating anaerobic digesters from Japan - AD_JPNHW1_MetaG (SPAdes) (version 2) | ecosystem: Engineered > Bioreactor > Anaerobic...
CCGGGTGTCCTGGCACGGGGCGTCCACATAGATGTCCTCCACCCGGGGGTCCCGGAGGATTATGTCCAGCACCCCGAGCCCCAGGGTGTTGCGCATCACCGCGTCCAGCAGGTCCTTCTCAATATCTGCCGGAGGGTTCAGGGAGCGGACCAGGGATCGAACGTGAGAACGGAGCTCGGACTCCTCTCCTCCCAGCGATGCCGGGGGGACCGATCGGACCTTGGCCACCGCCTGCGCCAGAAGCCTGGAGGAATCACGATCGGCGGTGTGTTCCCAGGGAAGCACGCAGTATCTTTGCCGCACGCCCATAGGGTCGGCAACGATCTCGATGGTCCCGCCCGGAATTTCCTTGCGGTCCACAAGCTGCCATCCGGCAGGAGCCTCTCGTTCTATCCAGTAACCGGACAGCGATGGTTTGACCATGCGACTGCGGCGCAGCCCGGGCAGAGCGTCGGAAAGTTCCATCGGACCTTTCGTCATCTGTCGCTCCCTCCTGGGACCTCGATGATGCGGAAACGGTCCGCGGCGAGCGTCTTCTTGGCCCTCCTGCCGTCGGAACGCAAGGCGTCCAACGCCTCACGCTGCCTTTCCAGGCATGAAGGGCAAGTGGCACCCTCGCCCGAACAGAACATATCGGACGAACCTGCCCGTATGCGGTCCAGGTAGCGATTAATCCTCTCTGGAGAGATCGGCCGGGGGCAGGGCAAGGAAGCCAATATGTCACGCAGTCCTTTCCAGGCCGTTTCAGCGGCAATCAGTGTTCGAAGCGAGTTGACACCGCTCTCGCGGACCCACACGTCCTGCGCGCCGCTCATCACGATCCCGGTGGCCTCCCGGTGCGCGTTCAGGGAGTCACGGATCGCTCCCAGGCACCTTTCCGATGGAGCCTCGTCGGCATGCGGACAAACAGAGCAATCAAGCTCGATCATCCTCCCTAGCAATTGAAATTTACATCCTTCCTGGTTTGGGCGCATCGCCGGCCGGGCGTCGCCCCTCTTTGGCATCATGACCACCTTCGCCATTCTCTTCCCTGACGGTCGAACGGCGGAGGGGAGGTTCGATATGACGGCTAATTGTACGCTACACGCCTAGGGAATTAATACCAGGGCAGGTGATTCCAGGTCATGGAACTGCTAGCGCCGGTCGGGACGGAGGAAGCGCTCAAGGCGGCCATCGCCGGAGGGGCGGACGCTGTTTACTTGGGGGGCAAGAGCTTCGGGGCCCGGCACTTCGCCAGCAACTTTTCGGATGAACTGCTGGCAGGGGCGATAAAGCTCACTCACGACCGCGGAATGCGCACCTACGTCACGGTGAACACTCTCATCAAGGAAGGGGAGATGGCCGACGCTCTGTCCTTCGTAGGGATGCTGGACGACGCGGGAGCGGACGCAGTGATCGTCCAGGACCGCGGCCTTCTGCCGTTGATCAAGGAGCGCTTCTCTATACCGGTGCACGCCTCCACCCAGATGGCCGTCCATACTTCGGCCGGGGTCAGTTGGGCTCAGAAACAGGGGATCGAAAGGGTCATCCTGGCCCGAGAACTGGGTTTGGAACAGGTCAAGGAGATCGCCGAGAGCTCCAACATCGGTATCGAGGTGTTCATCCACGGGGCGCTATGTTACTGCTTCTCCGGACAATGCCTCTTCTCCAGCTTTCTGGGCGGCCGTTCCGGCAATCGCGGCATGTGCGCCCAGCCCTGCCGCAAATCGTACACGCTCGGAAAGAAGGAAGGATACCTGCTGAGCACCGCTGACACCTTCGGGATCGGGTCCATTCCCGAACTTATGCGTTGCGGGGTCACCTCCCTCAAGATCGAGGGCCGAATGCGCTCCCCTCAGTATGTCTATCTGACGTCCAAGATATACAAGAAGGCCATCGAGAGGGCCAAGAACGGGGAGACGCCGCTCATCACCGACCGGGAACGGGAGATGCTGGAGGTCGTTTTCAACCGCGGTTTCTCGGGCGGTTATCTTACCGACCAAGAGGTCATGCAGACCGCCCACCCGGAATCCCGCGGAAGGCCTCTGGGGCCGGCCCAGGTCGAAAAGGGCCGTCTGAGGATGCCCCGAGGTGCTTTAGGCGCAGGGGACGGCATCAGTCTTTACCAAGGTAACGAAAAAGTAGGCGGCTTCGACCTGAAAGGTTCCGACCTGGATGGCACGAACGTCATCGCCTCTCCGCCCTTCCTTCTGAAGGACGGGGATTACACCGTCTACAAGACCAAGGACCGGGAGCTCCCGGTCATCGAGGACCTGATATCGAAGATCGGGTTACAGGAGCGGGAAGCGGTTCGAAAGACAGTGGAGCTGCCACCCAAGCGCAGGCGCCGCGGCGAGACGGTGAGCGAGCTTTCGTTCTACGTCTCCAGCCTGGCCGTGCTGAGGTCGGTTCTGCCGTACGCGGACCGGGTCTATTTTGACGGGGCGAAGGTGGACGCGGAAGCGGAGGAGATATGCGCGAGCGAGGGCAAGGAGTTCGTGAAGATGCTTCCCCGTCTCTCTTTGAAGGAATCCGCTTCGGACCACGACCGGGTGATGGTGAATACCATCGACCAGTATGAGCTGAACAAGGGGCGTACCGTCTACGGCTCATACCACATGAACTTCTTCAACAGCTACACCTTGCCGAAGCTGCACCAATGCACATTATCGCCGGAGCTGAACCAGGAGGAGCTCATTCACGTGCTCTCTCGAACCGAGGGACGTTGCGAGGTGATGGCCTTCGGCCGCCTGGAGTTGATGCTGAGCCGGGACCCCACGCTGCCCGAAGGCACGTTAGTGGACGACCGGGGCGTGCGCTATCCGGTGCACCGCGATCCCGAAGGGTTCGTGCACATCCTGCACAGTACGGACCTTCTCATGCTGGACAAGGTGCCTGAGCTTCGCACAATGGGCGTGGACTCGCTGGGGATCGACGTCAGAAGGCGGCACCCCGACCTGGCGGCCTTCGTCGGAAAGAGCTTCAAGGAACTGGACATGGCCAACCTGGAGGAGCTGCGGCGGAAATGCGGGCGTAGTAGCCTAGGCCATTATCGCAAGGGCGTGTTCTGAGTTAGCCTACAGTTAAAGGTGTCCGCCTATACCCCCCGGATCGCTGAAGGTCCGTGCGTGTGGCAAGGAGGTGCATGGACCGTGAAGGTGTAGGCGGATTCTTGGAATCGATACTGGCAGTGATGGTGGTGATAACCGCCTCCTCGATATTCCTGGTGGTGTTGGCCTCCGGGACGGTGCAGGTGGAAGAGGAGATCGACCAGGAGGAAGTGATGTCCTGGCTGATTTCCAATGACCTATACTTCGAGGACGAGGTCGTTTCCCTTGACGGACCGGGCGTAGGTCCGAGGTTAACTGGTCTTCCGGAGGGGATCTCCGGAATGACCATCGTCTATCGTGCTTCGGGGAACTCCACGCCCCTTTTTGTTCTGAATCAGGCTGAACAGTCAACCGGGGACGTCCTGGCCTTTCAACGTCCTTTGCTCATCGAATTGAACGGGACTAAGTTCCCCGGAGTGATGGAGGTGCGGGTATGGCGCTGAGGAAGGACCGTAGAGGGATGGCCGTCCTGGTGGACGCCTTGATATTCCTGGTGGTCCTGACGTTGTTGATCGCCGTTATCTACTCGGCCTCTCCCGGAAAGATGTCCGAAGATAGAACGGAAAGGCTGAGGTCCTATCACTCTGTGATGCTGGCCGGGGAGGTTTCTGCAAACGAGGGAAGTTCCATGTCCGTCGTTACCCTGGCGGAATATCTGATAGCCCTTTCGATCATCGGGGCTCCGGAGGAGGAACAGGTACTGCTCATCGAAAAGATGGTCAACGGGACCATCACCGAGCTGGAGATGACCTTTGGAAATACGTGGCTGGTCATCGACCTAGGTTCGGCAGTTCTGCATTTCGGTTCTGATCCTTCCGCTGAGGTCGGAGACGTATACGCCGATCGGCGGGAGCTGGGGGACGGTTCGGTCGTCTCCACCATGTTCCTGACGGTCTAGAGGACCTTGCCGACCTTCTTCTGGGCGATCTCGACCGCCCGGGCGGTCTCCAGGGAAGCGAAGATCATGGCCACTATCAGGCTTCCGAACATCAGGTATAGCCTCAGGTCTCCCAGACCAAGGTCGTAACGAAGTATCTCAGCTCCTACCAGGAAGGCCCCGACCGCGCTCAGCGCGTACATCGCCACCCCGTAGTAATACATCGGCACGGAGATGATCCGGCAATCCCCGCCGCACAGCTTGCATGATTTACGCCTGTACCAGGCGGTGGGCTGCAGGTCCTTGCAGTCGGGGCAATAGCAGAACTTCATGTAACGGTCATCCGGTTACTGGGAATAATCGTTTTCCCTCGGGCCGTGCCTTCTTGCTTTTCGCGGCACCAGGCCGAATCGGGCAGGCTACGGTAGATGTCCACTGTTTCGTTAGTGGGAGGTTTATCCTCCAATATTTGGCTGATGCTCTCCCAGTTGAAGGACCAGTAAAATATTCTCCAGTTGCGGCCGCTAGCCAGTTGCGTCTCCTCCCAGCGGGTCCTGAGTATCTTCATGTCCTGCAGGAAGTAGAAAAGTCGGCGGTCGTCATGATCAAGAGCGTTGTCAATGATCTCGTCCAGATATCCAAAGTAGTTCAATACGCGTAACGCCACCTCATCCGCCACCGGACCGTTGAAACCGGCCGTCTTCTCCAGAACGCGCACTACGGACGCGTGCCCCAAGGAGCTCAACAAGTTCGTATCACTCATCGATTATACTCTGTTCACAGAGCATATAGTCATTGCTATGTTACGGTCGTGAGATCGGCGTATTGAGCGGTTCCCTGCAGTTTATTAATACTGGGGAACGATAACCGAAAAGGCCGGCACGTGAGTTGTAATGATCATAGAGACGCTCAACCAGATCATCATCGACCTTATCGAGGCCACTGGGTATTTGGGTATATTTTTAGCCATGCTCATAGAGGGGATATTCACACCGATTCCCAGCGAGCTCATAATGCCCTTCGCCGGTTACGTGGCGTCCACGGGCGAACTGAACTACTTCCTGGTGATATTGATCGGAAGCATAGGGGCAGTGGTCGGTTCCACGGTAGCATATATGCTAGCCTTGTGGCTGGGACGCCCGCTCATCGACCGTTTCGGGGTGTTCTTCGGGTTGGACGGGGAAAAGATGGCCTCCGCCGAGCGCTGGTTCAAGCGCTGGGGCGTCTGGGGCATATTGATCGGCCACTCACTTCCTGGAATCCGTTCGGTCATTTCCTTCCCTGCCGGACTGTCCAAGATGGACCGTAAGAAGTTCGTGGCGTTCACATTCTCCGGGGCTCTGGTATGGAACACCGTGCTGGTGACGGCTGGTTACTTGCTGGGAGGGGAATGGGTCAAGTTCTGGGAGAAGACGGACAGCCTTCATCTGGACATCCTTATGCTGGGTGGGCTTGGCGCGATCCTTGTCCTGTACTTCCTCTATAACCGGAGGAAGGGTTCCAAGCTCACTCGACCTTCAGACAGCGAATGATATCCTGCCGGGAGACCATTCCCTTTAGGACTCCTTTCTCCAGCACGGGAACGCTGCGCAGCTTGAACTCCACCATGTAGTCGGCGGCCTTTGAAACGTCGTCCTCAGGGGACACGAACACGGTGGCGGTGTGCATGATGCCCGCGGCGTCCTTGCTAAATAACTTCAACGCCCGGCTCACGCTGACGTTCAACCCGGGGCTGAAGGCCTTCAACAGGTCGAGCTTAGAAACGATGCCGACCATCTTCCCCTTTTCCAGGACCGGGAAGCTGTTGTAATCGTATCTCTCGAACATCTCCTTGAGGGTCCGTAGGTCGGTCTCCGGGGTTATGGTGACCACCTCACTGGTCATTATCTCCTTGACCTTCTTGCGGGCGATGTGGCGTTCCATCATTATCGTGATGGAATTGTCACCTAGGCATATCCAATTATCGCCCTTGATGTGCTTCGATGAAGGCGTCCTTCCATCACCGGACGAATTTATCGACCAACAGTTTAATCGATGTTCGCTGATACATGCGCATGGATGCCCAGGAAGGAGGTTGGGCCGGCGTCTCCGGCAACGTCCGTGGACGATGTCAGGGATGCCCCCGCGATCCTCAGAAGGTCCCCGTGCTGTTCGAGCCCAAGGACCCTGGTAAAGTTGATTTCATCATCGTCTCCCAGGAGCCCGGCCACTGGCTGCGGCCTCTGGGGGACGGTGTTCCGTCGAAGCTAATCTCGTTGACGCTCGGCAAGGGTTCCCTGGACGAGGTCAGGAAAGCCAATCCGCTGAGCAAGGTCGCCCAGATCTTCGGGCCTTTCGATCCCTCTGCGTCTCGCGTTTACTGGACGCATGCGCTGAAATGCGTTCCGGTGAACGGCGACCGGGATGTGAACAAGGAATGGCGCAAGGCGGCCACCAGATGCAAGGAGCACTTCATGTCCGAGCTCAAGGTCCTGGGAAAGAACGAGTTGAACATACTGGCCTTCGGCAAGTACGCGCTTGAGATGTGCCTTAACGTACTGGACGACCAGGATATCGACCAGGAACTGAGCATCAGCGAGTTCATGCAATCGGTGAAACTGCCTCTGGTCTACAAGCACCGTTTCAAGGACGGTACGGTGAAGAACGTGAACCTGTACGTTTTCACGAATCCCTCGGCGGAGGTGGTCAAGATCATGAAGAGCGGAGGCAAGATGACCGCGGACGAGATCCAGGAACTGGAGATCAAGAAGCTGCAGGAGACGCTCGGAAAACGAAACGCGCGTTGATCAGGGTGCTAGACCTAAGCTGGTATGTACCTTAAAAATGGCGGGACGATCTCACTGGACCATCACATCAATAAGGACCCGCAGAGCAGGCATTGAACCGCGCCAGCGGGGTTCATTCCGCTGCACACGGAACACTTCTTCTGGTCTCCGATCTCGGTGACTCCCATGAGCAGTACGTGGGGTTGAGACGGCTTAATGCTTTGGATAATTATTTCGTCATATTGCACGACGTCTGTTCCTGATGGCAATATTTGTCTGGAACCGACAATAACTGGTAAATTTGACATATGTGGTAACGAATGGCATAGGCATGGCCAAGCCCAGGTTCGTGGACCATCCGCTCAACGCGGACATAGATCGGCTGGCCAGGTCTAGTGACCATCGCACCTTGGCGATCTGGGCCGCGAATTGTGCGGAAAGGGTTCTGCCCTTGTTCGAGAAGGAATTCCCCGCTGATGAACGTCCGAGGCTGGCCATCATTAAACTTAGGGAATGGGCCAGGACCGGAGAATTTCATATGACCGAGGTGCGCCGGGCGTCTTTGAACGCTCATGCCGCCGCCCGTTCCATGCCTCCGGGAAGCGCCGCTCAGTTCGCCGCCCGGGCCTGTGGTCAGGCCATGGCAACTTCTCACGTTCCAACGCATTCCATCGCTGCCGCCTGGTACGCGGCGAAAGCGGTATGGGCTTCAGACCCAACGAATCATACTTTGATAGCCATTGAACGGGAAATTCAATACCAGCTTCTGCTAGGCCGTGATGATGTCAAGATGAGAAGGAGCGATGACAAGTGAGGTGTTTGGTGCAGGGGTGGAGATTTGAACTCCAGAACCACTAAGGATAGGATCCTAAGTCCTACGCCGTTGGCCAAGCTTGGCTACCCCTGCCTATCGTTTCCGAATGAATAATTCCTATTTAGCCTGTCGGTCGAGCAGCTCCTGCAGCATGACCTTGGCGTTCTCCAAGGCCTTCTCCCTCCGCTTGGGGTAGCTCTCCACCTTCGCGCGAACGTGGATGCAGTCGTCCCCGCTGGAGATGACCAGTTCCTCCTGGAACGCCTTCTGCTTGTCCAGGCGGAAAAAGAACTGCCCGTCCTCGTCCATGCGTTGATCGATGCTATCCAGGAGCAAGGACAGGTCATCCCTGGACAGCCTGCGGAAGAACGAGCGGATGTCCGCCTTTCGCGAAACCGTGCAGGTCATTATCAGGATCTTGTTGCCGTGATACCCTTCCGAGTGTTCCACCTTGATGTCCTCGATCCCGGAGGAGAAGGTCATGGCCTTCCTCACTCGTTCCTCGACCTCGGTGGCCTGGCCGAACGTACGGAAATCGAGGTGTATCACGCTCATACCATGGCTATCGTGCCCAGCTCTTTAAACAGTTTCCCCTCAACGGCAACGGACCATCCGGTACTGGTCGTAACCGATCAATACCTTCCGGTAACCGCAGAGTCGCCTATCCAGTTCGATGTCGCCCGAGTCCGAGTGCAGTACAGGTGTATCGGCCAGCTTGGTAGGGGTGGCCAGAACGAGCAGGTTCTCCAGGCCGACCATGTCAACGATCCGAGGCGATAGCTGCTGGTTCCCCCGTCCGAAAACGAATCCCTGGCGGCCGATGGGCGTCACCAGCAATCTTGCCGGTCGGCCTATCAGGATGCGCAGGAGGTCCTCCTCGGAAGCATCCGTCAAGATCGCCTTTCCATCCAGGTAAACGTCCACTCCCAGAAGGGTCTTGGGCTGTCCCATCCTGTCGGCCACTGCTTTCGTGGTGGTTCCCGGTCCCAGGACATATATCGTTCCCGGTTCCATCCTTTCCACCACGAACTCGGCGATGGCCTCCTTCTGCTCCTCGTCCGAGGTTCCGAACAACGCTCCCTTGGGGGGCTGCAATCCGCTCAGGTCCGGGACCTTCACGTATCCGTACAATCTTGCTCGCAGCTCTCCGTGACGGAAGGCATCCTCGTCAACGTCCATGACCTCGGACAGGCGGGTATCCGTTTCGCCATTTACAAAGCGCTGCACGACGTCTCCCGCTTCCTCAGGGGTGTTGGCGAACACCGCGGAGTGCATCTTGACCCCGGAAGGGATTCCGATAATCGGAACCTTATCCCCGACCGCGTCGAGCACGTCCCTGGCCGTCCCGTCCCCGCCGCAGAATATTATCAGGTCTACCTTCCTATCCAAGAATCGGCGACAGGTCTGCCGGGTGTCTTCGGGAACGCTCTCCCCAGAGGTTTCCCACACCACCTCGTGAGCAAGACCTAGTTCGTTCAATGCCCAGGCCCCCATCTCTCCCGAGGCGGTCAGAAATCCGATGTCACCGTCCAAGCGTCTCAGGGCGCGGACCACCCTTCCTCTGGCCAGTGGAACAGCTCCTTTGATCATTGCCATACGGTAAGCGTCCCCGTCCGTTCCTTTCAAGGCGACGCTACCGCCCATTCCGGCGATGGGGTTGATGACCAGTCCCAGGAGCACAGAACGGGAACGGCTCACTCCATCATAAGACCTTTGAGAATCAATGGAAGGTGATTTGGGGGGTGTGGTGCGGCGGCTGACATCCGCCGCACGTTAGCCTATGGAAACCGGTCGCGGGCCTATTGCATGATCGGTCCGAGCTGTCCCATTGGCCGTAGTCCAGACTCAGCCGGACCCTTGCTGGCCATCACTAGCTCGGGCATCATGTACTGCTCGCGAACTACCTCGCTCTTCTCGTCAGCCCTCATGTACTGAACGACCTCCTCGGTGAAGGCGTTCATGAAGGACAGGCTGACCTGAGAGCAGAACGAATCGATTATCTTGACCACGCTGTTGTCGATGACCGAGAAGGCCTTGCTCAGAGGCATCTCGTCCACCACGTTCAGCAGGCGGTCGTTCTCCACGACCACCGTGGTCTTGGCTATCTGCTTGATCTTGGATATGCCCATCTGGGCCTTGCTGACCCTCTCCGTCTCGAAGGAGAAGGGGGAGATCGCTATTACGAAAGTGATCGAGTTAAGGTCCTTGGCCATCTGAGCCACCACAGGTGCGGTCCCGGTACCGGTACCACCGCCCATCCCGGCGATGACGAACACTATGTCCCGGTCCTTTATGGCGTCCTTTATGGCGTCCTTGGCGCACTCCGCGCAGTACTCGGCGACCTCAGGGAATCCCTCGGCGCCTCGGCCCTCGGTAACGTCCTTGCCGATGAGCAGCTTCTTGTGCGCGTTGACCTTCTGCAGCGATCGCTCGTCGGTGTTTATGGCGACCGTCTGCACGTTCTTCTTGCAGCTGCCAAAGATGTTGTTAACGATGTTGTTACCAGCACCTCCGCAGCCCACTACCGATATCCTAGGTTCGGCCAGTCCTCGGCTGAGCATTGAAACTATCTGCTCGGTCCTGACCGTTTGTTCCATTATTCCGGCTTCCATTTTTTAGGCCCCCGTGTCGTTTTCCACGAAAACGCCTCGCAGCGCGTTCGCTAAGTGAATTAATGCATCCCATCCCTCTGCGCTCTAGTCCAGAGCGGGTCCTTACATCCTTGCCATGATCTGCCTGCTCTTCTGAAATTGCTCATCCTTCACTTTTTCCAGGTTGTCCCTGGAGATGAACTCCTTCCGCAGGCATTCCACGACGACGTCCTCCACCGAGTTGTAGTAGCCATCCTCCACCATCCCTTCCATTATGCTACGTACGGCCGGCGGGACATTCAGGACAAATTCTCCCTTGCCCGATCCGCTCACCCGCGCTCCACCATCCCTTTCTATGAACGCGCGAAGGGCGATACGGGCAAGCTGCGAACGGTTCGAGATCTCCGGGTGCCCTTCGATGAAATCATCGATGAGCTCCAGGTCCTCGCCTTCTAGGCGCAGCGTTATCCTCTCTCCCTCCATAGTGTTAGATCTCCTCGGCTTGGGCTGAAAATAAGATTGTCATACTAACTATTTAAAACGTCTGTCATTTGTCATATTTTGTCATACTAATGCCGAGAAGAAAAATGCCAGTATCCATTATGACGAAAAAAGATAAGGCGATGGGTCCATAAATACCTCTGGATATATGACCGATAATATGATGCCGACCTGCGCCAAGTGCGGAAAGCCTCTCCTGGAGGACATGCGATTCTGCCCCTATTGCGGTCAGCCGATGGTCGCCGAGGAGATGGAGCGTTTCGAACCGGTCAAAGGGGAGATCGTCACCTCAGTGGCGGCTCCGGCATACATCGTAGGACGCCAAGGCGTCTTCGCCATGGCCATGACCTCCGGGAAGCTCATCTTCGCCCGCATTCAGGAGGTGCAGCTCGACCGGGGCAAGGCCGAGCTCCGCCAAGCAGGCATATTCATGCCTGGCTCCAGCAGCAGCGATAACGTCTCCCGGTTCTACGAGATGTCGCCGGAAGAGGTCCTGGTGGAGACCAAGGATAATTTTTCAGTCGAGGCCTCCGACGTGACGTCGGTGCGCCTTTCGTATGACGGAGATGACGAAGGCAAATACGTCATAAACATCCGTGCCGAGGAGCTGGAGCTGACATTCACCCTGCCGTATGACAAGTATTACCGCGATCTGCTGTTCCGCCTGTTCGATGGACGCGTCACCTGGTGATCAGATGTCCATGTGGTCCAGTTCCTGCATCAGCTGGTAGAAGTCGATCCCGGCGATGTTGCCATTGTCCTGATAAATCTCCAAAAGGCGCTGCTTTCCGATCCTGAGCACCTTGGAGCTAACGCCGTATTTTATCGACGAGTTGGCTTCGATGAACGCCGCCAGATTGTCACAGCCCTTGAGCATGGCCCCATCGACGGCCCAGGACCCGTCCTCCCTGTTCCGGTTGCGGAACGGATCGATCAACAATTGCTCGAAGTCCTTCCTCCAGGTGGCCGGTAGCAGCGGAAGCAGCTTCTCCTCCACCTGCTGCTCCTCATAGTTCGATATCAGCTCCTCCAGCCCTCCCACGGACTTCTTCACCGGGGTGATGATGTCCTTGGTCAGAACCTCTGGAAGGTCGTGGAACAGTGAGGTGTAGAAGTTGTTTACGGTGCGCTGGGCTGGCGCACCGATCCTCAAAGAACAAAGGTATGACATGATGGCCACCATGAGCATGTGGCCCAGAACGGAAGTTCTAGGGATTCGCGGGGCTCGGGCCCAGCGCTGCTGATATCTCAACTGACCGCAGAACTCAATGAACCCGTAGGACTTCTTGGCCAGCATTATGCGCTGCACGCCGATGAGGTCGTAATGGTCCTCGATCTGCATCTCGATGCTCCTCTTGGTGTCCTCTATGCCCAGCATGGTCGGGTTAGCGTTATAGACCAGCTTGAACTCCCAGTTCGTCGCCAGGTAATGCGCGGCTCGCAGCACGCGCCGCTCCACGCTCTCGTCCTTGTGAAGATGGTAGGCCTTGAAGCGCTCGAAAAAATCCTGGTCGATGTCCGGAACCTCTGAAAGAAGCTCGCGGAACACGTACTCGTTCAGCTCTCCGCCCTTCTCTTTCTGCATGCGGTGGTACACCGGCGGTTTGAGGTCCGTAAGGAAGATGCGATGCAGGAACTCGAATATCCCGCCCTCGATGATCCTGGTCCAATCGATCTTGGTGCCCTTCTCGGTCTCCTCGAACCGGGCCAGAACGTAAGCGATGACCATCTTGTGCGACTGCTTGTCAAGCTCCGTGAGCTCCACGGGGCGGATATGATCGTTCCACCGCTGCATGTTGGCAGCCTCAAAGAACTTGTAGATCAGTCTGGCGTTCATCGGTCCTTGAGACATAGGTTTCGCCCGAGAATGCTCACCTACGGAATTAATGCTTCGCTTGGAAAAATAGAAAGGTGTTTAGAGCAGGTTCTTGCACTCCGGCAGGTCCTTCAGATGATCGAAGTCGATGCGCAAGGTCACCATGTCCCCGACCTTGTCCACGTGCTCGATAGGGATGCAGAGGGTCAGTCCGGTCAGGGCCAGCTTCTTGATGCCCAGGTCCTTCTTGGACTGGGCGTTCAATGTGACCCCGATCATCTTCACGCCCCAATCGTCCACGGAAACCTGGAAGTCGTTGACCGCTCCAACATTATAGGCGTCCAACGTCAGGACCGACTTTGATATGATATCCTTCATGCTTACCATTCTTTTCACCATTCACCAAGTGGACGAATGGGTTAAATCACTTTCGCAATAAATTATCATTCTCGCCATGGTTCTCAAGGTTCGCCCGGTCGCCGGAGCAACCTTTTCATATTCTAGTTCGTTCTCGCAACGTGGAAGGACCAGGATTGGATGACCGGATCCGACGCCTCTATCAGGCGAACCGCAAGAGCATAATGAAGCTCTCCCGCACCAAGAACAAGGGGGGCAAGGCGGCCACCCAGGTGGACGTGATGCTGGAGACCGGGGAGGTCTTGCTTAGCGTCAACATTCGTCCTTCGCGCGTCATCTACACCGAGGACCAGAGCTTTCTCACCTTCTTCGTCAAGCACGACCCCAAGCTCAGCGAATCGGAGGTCGACGCTCTCTTCGAGAAGGCTCTGGCGGAGAAATAGGCGGTCGTTCAAGGCTTCAGCAACAATAAACCCTTTATCGGGCTTCGACCCTGCCCTACGCTGTGAAAAAGCAGCAGGTCGCTAAGCTGGCGGTTGGTATAGGTCTGCTTATATTCTTCATTAAACTGGCGGCCTATCTGATCTCTGGCTCAGTTGCCTTGCTCTCCGACGCCTTGGAATCGATAGTCAACATCGTGGCTTCCATAATGATGCTGGCCTCGATACGCGTGGCCATGATGCCGGCCGACGCCGACCATCGCTACGGACACCAGAGGGCGGAGAACATATCCTGCCTGGTGGAGGGCATTCTCATCGTCATCGCCGCCGTGCTCATATTACTGGCTAGCGCTGGTCGATTGCTAGACCCCCAGCCTTTCACATCCATCGGTCTGGCGCTGATGGTCTCCCTGGTGGCCACCGCCCTGAACGGCGGCATGTCTTTTCTGCTCCTGCGTTCGTCAAAGCAGAACGGCTCGATCGCCCTGGAGGGAGACGCCAAGCATCTTCTTTCGGACGTCATCTCGTCCGTAGGCATCGTCATCGGCCTGTTCCTGGCCGAGATGACCGGGTGGTACGTGCTGGACCCTATAATGGCATTGATCGTGGCGATCCTATTGTTGCGCATGGCCTATTCCGTTCTGGCCAAAACATGCCGGGACCTCATGGACCACAGCTGCCCGGAGTCGGAGGCGATCATCGAATCGGTTCTGAACGAGCATGGCGGCTTCCTGCAGTACCACGATCTCAAGACCCGCCGGGTCGGCTATAACGTCTACGCGGAAATGCATGTCTGCGTTCCGGCGCAGACCACCATGGCCGAGGCTCACGATCTGACCGAAAGCCTGGAAAAAGCCCTCTTACAGAAGATACCTGGGATAGTGGTCAGCATTCACATGGAGACGGAGAAGGAATGCCTCCTACCATCTCAGCCTTGATAGTCGGTCGGTAGCGGTCCTCAGGACATCGTCGGTCTTGGCGAAGCAGAACCTGACCAGGTCCTCGCCGCCCTGCTGGTAGAACGCTGAACCGGGAACGCTGGCGACCCCGCACTCCTTCAGGATGTGCATGGCCTTCTGCTTGGAATCATCTCCGGGAACCGAACTGACGTCGGCCAGTATGTAATAGGAGCCCTGCGGTACGTACGGATAGAGCCCGCCTTCCTGGAGGCCGCGCACCATCCGTTCCCTCTTTCCCTGGTATTGCTGACACAGGCGACGATAGAACTCACCCGAAAGCTCCTCGATGCCCTTGGCCACGCCTACCTGCAGCGGGGCCGGAGCGCACACGTACACCAGGTCGTTCATGTAGCCGATCATGCGCGCCCATCTCTTGTCGCAGACGGCGTAACCGATGCGCCAACCGGTGATGCTGAACGTTTTAGAATAACCGGAGATCACCACCACCCGGTCCCTCGCCTCCTGGAACGAAAGAGGGGAAACGTGCTGCCGATCATCGTAGACGAAGTACTCGTAGATCTCGTCAGAGAAGATGAATAGGTCGTGGTCGACCGCCAGGTCCACCAAACCTTTCAGCTCCGACCGGTCGAAGACCTTACCGGAGGGGTTAGAGGGAGTGTTGACCACGATGGCCTTGGTCTTCGGTCCGATTACATCTTTGACCTTCTCCAGGTCCAGCTCCCACTCGGGCGGGTGCATGCTCACGAACTTCGGAACTGCGCCCATGGCCAGCAATGTGTTCACATGATAGCCGTAGTACGGCTCGAGGACGATGACCTCGTCGCCTTCGTTCAGCAGCGCCATGCAGGCGCAGTAGAACGCCCCGGTGGCGCCGGCGGAGCAAACGACCTCCCCTTCCGGATCGATGTCCAGGCGATTGAAGTCCTTGAACTTCTTGGCTATGGCGTTTCGGAGCACCGGGAGCCCGTCGTAGCGGGTGTAGGCGTTCACTCCATCAAGAGCGGCTCGATGCGCTCCTTCAATGACCTCGGAAGGGGTGTCCGTGTCGCAGACCCCCTGGGCCAGATTGATCCCTCCCAGCCTGGTGCATTCCAAGGTCATGTTCCTTATCTCGGATTGGACGATGGAGCTGGACCTCTGGCTGAAATCTCGGGCCATGTTATCGCCCCATGAACGTTGAAGGAATTAATATCCTATCTGGTGGGCGTCACCGGGAAAAGCATATGATGTCGAACACAGTTGGCTGGTCCGCTTAACGTTATGTTGACGTGCACTGGTGAGAACATGAAAAAAGAGAAGGTAGAGACCCCGGTCACAGAAGAGCAGGCGAGCAAGATCGCGGCCCTCAAGGTATTGCAGGAGATGTACTCCAACCAGCTGAACGCCTTCGAAAGGCAGATCGATGAGGTTTCATCGCTCGGTCGGGTGAACCGGAACACGCTCTATAACCCGGCGGTCCTGCATGAGATCGAGGCCATGGCCCACCACAAGAAGTTCGAGGAGCTACTATCCACCGTATGGGTGGCCCAGTCCATGCTCGATGACATCATCGCCCTGCAGCGCACCGTGTGCGTGCTGAAGCGCTCCATGGCCGACGAGGACATCGAGGCGGCGGAGAAGAAGGAGAGGGACATCGACCACGGAGCGCTTCCCTACGAGGCGATGTAAGCCGAAAACACTTTCACCATCCTCTTACCAAATCCTTTATCTCCCTTCGTTCTAGTTTTTTTCTTGATAGGCATGACATCCATCAAGGTGGTCAACACCAAGGAGACCCTTGCCATCGCGGTGAGGGAGAAGGTCAAGGTGAGCGAGATTCCTGCGGCAATAGGGAGGATGTTCGGGGAGCTCTACCCTCATCTGGGCAAGGGCGTCCATTGCGTGGGTCCTCCCTTCACGCTCTATCATAGCTGGGAGGGCGAGGTAACGGACATGGAGGTCGGTTTCCCCATTGTCGGCAAGGGAGTGGAGTCCGGGAATGTAAAGACCATCACGCTTCCGGCGGTCCGCGCCGCCGTGGCCATGCACATCGGTCCCTACGATAAGCTCACGGATACCTACCACGAGGTGGAGGAATGGATGAAGGTCAACGGGCATATGCCAGCATCGTTCTGTTGGGAGGAGTACCTTAACGACCCGCAGGAGGTTCCGCCCGACAAGCTAAAGACACGACTGTATTGGCCCATCATCTGAACCATCGCCCGACATAAAAAAGATTTTAAGCGATGTCCAGTTTACGAGACCCATATGAGACCTTGCGGGCGGAGGTCCGTCCCTGCGCAAGAACTCTACAGGATGATGTGACATGACCGGCAACAGTTCCAAGGACGTGATCAGGGGATTGAAGGACGTGGCCGCCGCAGAGACCCGCATCAGTTACATCGATCCCTCCGGCTCCCTATACTATCTGGGCTACGACATCGACGACCTGGTCGGTCACGTGGTCTACGCCGAGGTGGCGTATCTTATGATCCACAAGAGGTTCCCGAACAAGGAGGAACTGGACGCCTTCAATTCCGAGCTCATATCGAACATGCGGTTGCCCGAGGATGTCGTGGAATCGATCAGGCTATCTCCGAAGGGCGCACATCCCATGGACGTCCTGCGCACCGAGGTCTCCAATCTGGGGGAGTTCGACCCTAACGTGCTGGACATCTCTCCGGAGGAGAACCTGCGGAAGGCGGTGAAGCTCATCGCCCAGGTGCCGACCATCGTGGCCTCCATCCACCGGACCAGGCAGGGCGAAGAGGTCCCAGAACCTCGTCCCGACCTCAGCTTCGCGGAGAACTTCCTGTATCTGTTCAACGGACGCGTTCCGGATCAGGCGGAGGCGGACGTCATGCACCGGATCATGATCCTGCACGCCGACCATGGCTTCAACGCCTCCACGTTCGCCGCGCGAGTTACGGCAAGCACCAACGCCGACATGTATTCGGCGGTGACCACCGCCATCGGGACCCTGAGGGGACCGATTCACGGCGGGGCCAGCCAGAAGGTCATGGAGATGCTGGACGACATCGGCCTGGAGGCGGAGGTCGAGGAGTACATCTACGGTCTTCTCGGAGATGGTAAGAAGATCATGGGCTTCGGACACCGGGTGTACCGGGCGGAAGATCCTCGGACCAAGCACCTGCGGCACATCGTGCAGAACCTATGCAATCAGAAGAGGACCATGGAGCTGTACAACAAGTGCTCCAGGATCGAGGGCATCGTCCATCAGAGGAAGAACATCTACCCTAACGTGGACTTCTATGCGGCGGTGGCCATGGACGCCTTGGGCATTCCCAAGGACTATTACACCCCGTTCTTCGCCGCCAGCAGGATCGTCGGTTGGGTGGCGCACATCATCGAGCAGTACGAGGATGCCGTTCTCCTGCGTCCGTTATCGAACTACGTCGGGGAGTTCGGGAGGCCGTTCGTTCCGATAGACAAGCGCTGAGAACTACCGTCCCGTGTTCCAGCGGTCAGAGCAGGTCGGCCAATCTCTTTAACCGATCTCCATCCACCCGGTATACGGTCCAATCCGACATAGGTTCGGCTCCCATGCTCTTGTAGAAGCCGATGCTAGACTCGTTCCAATCCAGGCACCACCAGTCGAGCCGGTCGCATCCTCTATCGACAGCAATCTTCGCCAGGCAGGAGAACATGATCTTCCCCAATCCAAGCCCACGGCAGCTCTCGTCGACGAAGAGGTCCTCTAGGTAGAGGTTCGCCTTTCCTAGGAACGTGGAGAAGTTGTGGAAGAAAAGCGCGAAGGCCACCGGCCTTCCGTTCAGCTCACCTATGATGACATCCGCCTGATGTTTCACGAAAATGGAATCACGCAGCACGTCAACCGTGGCGACAACTTCATCGGCCAGTTGCTCGTACTCGGCAAGCCTTTTAATGAAATCCAGGATCAGTCCGACATCGTCCACCTCGGCGAATCGAATGACGAATCCCGGAATGTTAGTGGCATAGTCTGGGCGAGGCACCTGCTTCAGGGAGCGTTCCGTCCCCATCTTCGGCCCACCTTTCTCATTCATCATCTTCCGAATGTCGCCAAGTGAATTAATCATCTCGGTCCCTAAACATCATGTTTACAATGACGGGGCCATTCCTTTCGGTCGATCCCTTGAGCGCATACCCAAGGAGAAGAGCAGGGCACCGGTGGCCAATAGGCCCCCGGCCAGGCCGAATCCTGCAGTGTAGGAGAACGCCCCGACCACCATCCCGGTGACGAACGGCCCGGTGGAGTGGCCGACATCCATTATAGACCTCAGGACTCCAATGGAGCTACCATGTGCCGACTTTCCGGCGATATCAGTGACCAGGGCGGAAGTCGATGCAGTCACCGTGGCCACGGTAAGCCCGAAGACGATGGACAATAACGACAACGAAACGATGTCGCTTACCCAAGGCATGAGGGTTATGGTGACCGCCCCTAGTAATAGCCCGACGACGATGAAAGGTATCCTTCCCCGTTTATCGGAGACCCTTCCCATGATCGGCTTGGCCAATAGCATGGCCACTACCTGTATTCCCATGACGAAACCGATCTCCAGGGCGGTCGATCCCATCGAATGGTGCATATAGACCGGGATGAAGGTCTCGAAGGCGCCCATCGCAAAGTACTGCACCGCCTCTATGGACGAGGTGAGCACGATCCCGCGTTCCTTGACTACTTCCTTCAGGGCGGAGACCGTGGTCCCTTCGAACTTCTTGACACGCGCGGTCACATCATTCTCTTTCCATGGCGCGATGATGGAGAAAAGCAGGGCAATAGCGGCGGATATGCCGATAATTACGTACAGGGAAGTGAAATCGGTATAATATATCAGGGCGCCGCCAAGGAAAGGCGCCGAGAACCGTCCGACCAAGGAGAAGGAGGAGAAAGTGGCGAGCGCCTCGCCCCTATTAGCTGATTCGAACCGGTCGGCCACCGCGGCCATGGCCACCGGCATGAACATAGCGGTGGCGAAACCGTGATAGAAACGGACCAAGGCAAGTTGCCAGACCTCCGTTATGAACAGATAGAGGAATGGGGCCGAGGCGAATATCAGAAGTGACAGGGTGATCAACCTGGTCCGTCCATGACGGTCGGAATAGGCGCCGGCGATGCTACTTACCAGGATCCCAGGGATGGGGCTGATGGCGGCGATCAGCCCGATCTGGGCATCGTCCGCGCCTATGTGAAGGGCGAGAAGCGGTAGGGCCGGGTTCTTCGACATCGTGGACGAGGCTATGGCCAAAGCGGCGACAAGGCCGAGCACCAGAAGAAAGCGCCTGGACGTCGAAATGCCCCGGACCATGAACTAGAATGGTTAAATCCCATATTAGTGAATTGTCAAATCACCAGATACCTAGGGCAGCGGTTTGGAAAATAGGATTCAATCTGAAAACTGGACCACGAGAAGAAATGAAATGGATGGGCCCAGGTGATTAAGGCTCATTCGGATTGCTGGCTCGGCTCAAATTTTTCCGAAATCGGAAATCTGCCTTAGGAGGAAGAAAGGAACCGTTTCGCGGTTCCGACTAACCTTTTTATCATTTTCTTTTCTCATAAAAAAAGATAGTTACCGTTTTACTGTTTTCTTCAATATGCTGGCTCTGGAAAACGGAAAAAAATAGTTACTGTTTTTACTGTTTTCTTCAAACGGTATAGCACTAACATTTTAATATTGAGGTGTAATAATTATTATCTCTAGGCATCTGCACCTCCTCACTCATCGTATGCCGTAGTGAGAAAAAGTCTTCCCGTGATTCAAATTATCTATTCGCGCTACAATTTTGGGTGGCAAGAATAATAAATTTATATTTATTTTGTGCGAATTCATCAGTAAGTCTTAATTTAAATCAACCACTTAATGTGCCGTGATGCAGCTCGTTGATGTAATAGACAAATATGCTTCCAAGGAGGATATTTCGATAATGATGAGGTCCTCCGGAATGCCCTCTAATGGTTCAAAACGCGAAATGTTGGCATTGATAAAGAGACAATTTAATAAGGGAAATGCTGCACCGATCCTTACCAGATTACCACAAACGGTGCTAGTCAATATTGTTAGGAATGAAAGAACAAGTGCAGGGCTGCTATCAAAAATGGGTTTCGCATCAAAAACCGAACTTGTCAATATCATCCTAAGGGAAATTGTTCAGGAAGATTCCCCGGTAATTTCCAAACCCGCTTATCCGACACCATCTCAACAACCTTATCCCCAGCCCATGGCTCAGCAAATCAACGTTGCTCCTGCTCAATTGCTCAATCCTTTCTTGGACGTTCCACGGCAGAAACTGTTTGATATGTTGATGAACCTAGACAAGGATTCGATCCAATCAATACTATTCAAATTGGGGTTGGCGGTTTCTGGTAACAAATACGAGATCGTAGTTAGGTTAATCAACTCCCAGGAGGGAAATCCTCAAGCAATCATCCCTCTCATCGACCTAGCTAATCTTCAATATCTGGCATCCCAAATTGGGATGCAAAGAAAACGATTGAAGGACGAGCAAATTAATGAACTGTTAACAAATTATTTCGGACTTCCTCCAATCGTTCAACAGATTCCGGCCACTCAACAGCAACCCGTTGATGTGGATCCGACGAAAACGCTTACAGATGATATCTCTAGAAAATTGTTCGAAGTCCTGAACAAGGTGGACAAAGATTCGCTTAAAACTGTATTGCTGAGGCAGGATCTTCCAGTTTCAGGAAGGAAGGAAGATGTTGTTCTGAGGATCATGGACGCAAATGAAAGATCGCCCAAGATGATCCTGAACAGATTGGATGGTTACGCGCTTCAAAACATCGCTAGCGCTTATGATATCCCTAAGCGTAGAAGTAAAGATGATCAGATTAACGATTTGTTGCACATATTGTTCGGTTTTGAAAACTTTGAGGAAAAGGTGCATCCTAAAGAAGAGGTTAAACCAGCTCCAGTAATTCCTCTGTTCACAGGAAAGAAAGAACCAGTAAAAACGATGACCAATGCAGATTTCGAGTCGATCATTAGCGAAATTGAACTATGGATACCATCTAAATCATACTCAACCGAAGATGGTTATAGAGCCGAATTGAATATGTTTCTGGCTGGAAAAGGGCATCATACCAGGATGGATACTGGCGAAACGTTAGTCGACATCTTAGTGGATCACAAATATCCAATCGAGGTCAAGAAGTCTCCGAGGGGTCCAGATTACGATCGGGCATTTGGACAAATATTCCGTCATCTAGATGCGTTTCATTGTGTCATCGTTGTGGTTTGCAGTCCAAAAAACATGAATGAGCTAGATGATTTCAGGGACAGAATTAGAAGAACTGCTGAAGGCCTCAATCATCCTTATAAGCTGATTATTAAAGCATAAATGAAATTATGGCGGACCAAGAGATAATATTATTGAGGAGATTATTTAGAGCATTTGCTCTAGAAATTGTTAAAACACAAAACGAGCCTTTTATTGTTTGTCTGACTGAAGGATAATTGAAACTCACTTCTTCTCGTGTTAAAAAATTAAAATAAATGGTTTTAGATTATAACTAAACTAGCTATTTGATCATAATCTCATCCCGAGTTCCATCGGCTATCAAAACATTGATCACTATATCCATCGCCGCCTTCAGTTCCGGCTTGTTTTCTGGAATGAGGATCCCGAAGGACTCAAGGGCATGAATCTCGAACGGCACCTTGAGATCGAAGTTAGTATCGTTAGCGTAGTTGTTGGCCACATACACGTCTGAAATATTAGGCCACGAAACTCCCGGGATGACCTACAGATATCTTGGGCTCAATGCCAACGATCAAGCAGCCGTCCTCAGTGAATATGACTCCTTCATCCAGTCAATAGATGAAGGGGCTGTCCAAACATTTTCCAAAAACGGAAAATTTTCGGACGAGCCAGTGAAATGGATGGGCCCAAGGTGATTCGAACACCTGACCTCCCGGTTATCAGCCGGGCGCTCCAACCAGGCTAAGCTATGGGCCCAAGTGGATTGGCGAATGCGGCATTCAATTTTAAACCTTTCCATGGTCCTGGCCTGGAAATGGCCCGGAACAAAGGAAAAATCGTGGTCCCCGATGATCATGCCAGCGATAATAAGAGGGAAGAAGTTGATACCAGACTGCGGTGGGGGCCGCAGCTGGGGCGTTAAATCATTTGGGTCCTGTGATTCAGGCGGGCGTTTTAGTTCCGGAAGGAAACGGAGTATTCCATCTCCTTGGCGCCGAAGTACTTCTTGCAGAACTCGGCGGTCTTCTTAGGAGGATACTCGCGGCAGCTGAACACGTCTAGGAACGCGCGCTCGGTGTCCTCGGCGAAATGGCCGGAGATCATGGAGGTCTCGATCAGCTGGCACAGGGAATATCCCTCCACCTTGGGGATGGGGCCGAAGCGGACCACGATAGGGTCTCCGAACCTGTTCATCTTGATGTAATCGCAAAGGTCGATGGCGAACTGGGTGATGACCTCCTTGCTGCGGATCTTCTGAGGATCGCAGTGTCTGAGATCGATCGCGGTAGCCAGTCCCCACTGGTTATCCTTCACGTACTTCACCATCGCTTCCTCGTCGCTAAGAAGCTTGCCCGACATAGGACTCATAGTGTACATTTCTGGTAACGCCCTCTAGGTGCACCGCACCATATTTCGCCGCATTAACGCTTCTGATATTAAATCTTAACCCGTAACTATAAGTAGAATTCAAAACTAATTTGAGCGGGTAAACCAAATTTAAGGCATAGCCTTTAATTAATTATCCTCGGGTTTACTTAAATTTATATTGAACCGTCTTTTCATCATTCGGGAAGGACGTGAAGGTTATCTAATACGACCTTGATTCCATGCCGATGAGCTCCCACGACGGTCTCAGGAACAAGGGCAAGACCCGAACGGACATGGAAGATCGCCGAAAGGCCGTCGAATCGTTCACCGGCGCTAGGTTGGAGCACGCCGGGCATTGCTCCTACGATCCCGTTCTCGCCGAAAAGAACGTGGAGAACATGATCGGCACCATACAGGTGCCTTTGGGCTTCGTCGGTCCCCTCAAGGTGAAAGGGGACCATGCCGACGGAGAGTTCCTGGTGCCTTTGGCTACCACCGAAGGCGCTCTGGTCGCATCGGTCAACCGTGGCGCTTCGATCATCAGCGCCAGTGGAGGCGCCGAGGTCATCATAATCAAGGACGAGATGACCCGTGCGCCGGTGTTCCGCACCAAGGGCGTCCGGGACTGCCGGCGGGTGGTCGAGTGGGTGAACGAGAACTTCGAGGAGCTCAAGGCGGTGGCCGAAGCGACCACCAAGCACGGAAAGCTGGCCAAGGTTCGCGCCTTCGCTTCCGGACGCTCTCTGTTCCTACGATTCTCATACGATACCGGTGATGCCATGGGCATGAACATGTGCACCATCGCCACCGAGGCCGCTTGCCGTGTTATCGAGGAGAGGACCAGCGTCAAACTGATATCCGTCTCCGGCAACATGTGCGTGGACAAGAAGCCGTCGGCGATGAACTTCATAGACGGCCGCGGAAAAACTGTTCTGGCCGACGTGCGCATCCCTGCCGATCTGGTGAAAGATAAGTTGCACACCACCCCGGAGGCGATGGTCGAGACCTGCTATCGCAAGAACCTGGTGGGAAGCTCCATGTCCCTATCGTACGGTTTCAACGCCCACGCCGCCAACATGCTTGCGGCTCTCTACATCGCCACCGGACAGGACGCCGCACAGGTCGTCGAAGGCAGCATGGCCAGCACTACGTGCGAACTGTGCGAGGAAGGAGTTTACCTTTCCGTACGTTTGCCATGCATAGAGGTGGGCACGGTCGGGGGAGGCACCAAATTGCCTTGCCAGAGCGAAGCGCTCAAGATGATGGACTGCCTCGGAACTGGCAAAGCCAAAAAACTGGGGGAGATCGCCGCCGCGCTGGTCCTAGCAGGTGAGCTTTCAACCTTAGCCGCCCAATCGGCCGGCGAGCTGGGCAAGGCCCACAAGGCTCTGGGAAGGTAAGTTCCCTCATCCCGCCTCAATTAAAAACCCTCTTATACCTTCTACCCCATGGTGCGAACGCAATGCCAGTCATCAACTTCAACCTGGAGGACTTGAAGTCCCTCATAGGTACCAAGATGGAGGACCGCGAGGTACTGGACCGCATCCCGATGATCGGAGCGGACTTCCATGACTTCGACCCGGTGACCAAGGAAGCCTCCATCGAGTTCTTCCCCAACCGGCCGGACCTGTACTCGGTCGAAGGACTGGCAAGGGCGTTGCGCTCCTTCTTCGACATCGAGCTTGGGATGCGAACGTACGACATGTCCGCCTCCGACATCGTGATGAGGGTGGAGCCGTCCGTCAAGAACGTTCGTCCCTACGTGGTCGGAGCGGTCATCCGAGGCGTGGTCCTGGACGACAAGAGCATCCGCTCCCTCATGGAACTGCAGGAAAAATTGCATCTCACGGTCGGGCGAAAGAGGGCCAAGGTGGCCATCGGCGTCCACGATCTGGACAAGGTGCATCCTCCCTTCGTTTACAAGGCTGTTTCGCCGACATCCATCTCATTCGTCCCCTTGGCCAAGGAAGAGATGATGACCCTGGCCGAAGTGCTGGAGAAGCACGAGAAGGGCAAGGATTACAAGCAGCTCCTGGATGGCAAGGAGCTTTATCCGGTGATACTGGACGCTAAAAACGACGTCCTGTCGTTCCCGCCCATAATCAACGGCCGATTGACCACGGTGACCACGGAGACGAAGAACCTGTTCATCGACGTCACCGGCACCGATCAGAACACCATCAGCGGCGTATTGAACATCGTTTGCACCTCCATAGCCGAAAGGGGTGGCGTCATAGAGACCATCACCCTGCGCGGCGAGGAAAAGGGCATGACCCCCAACCTCCGTCCGAAGCAGTGGCTTCTGGACGTTGACAAGACCAACGCCGCCCTGGGACTGGACCTAGAGCCGTTGGCGATGTGCCAGTGCCTGACCCGGATGGGCTACTCCGCCGAGCCGAAGGGCCGCAAGGTCAAGGTCTCCTCCTCCCCGGTGCGCATGGACCTCATTCACCAGGCGGACGTCGTCGAGGACGTGGCCATCGGTTACGGCTACGAGAACTTCGGAAATTCCAAACCCCTATCCCGCACCATCGGCGGCGAGCGCCGCATGGAGAAGGTGGCCGACCTGGTGCGCCAGATGATGGTCGGTTACGGCCACTGGGAGGTCACCACCCTCACGCTCTCGTCCATGGATGAGCAGTTCTCCAAGGTGCCGTACCCGGAGGTCCAGGCGGTGGAGGTCCTCAACCCCGTGAGCGAGGACCACAACTGCCTGCGCGTGCAGCTGATACCTTCGCTGTTGACCGTACTTCGCCGAAGCAAGCACCGCGACCTGCCGCAACGCATATTCGAGGTCGGCGACGTGGTCGTCGACGCCAAGCGCCGGAAGCATATGGCGGTCATGTCCGTACACTCCAAGGCCTCGTTCACCGAAATGAAGTCGCTCGCCGAGGGCGTGCTGAAGGAGCTGGGCGTGCAATGTTCATTGGTCCCGGGTGATCTGGGCATGTTCATTCCCGGGCGCTGCGCCATGATAAAGGTCAACGGCCGCACCGTCGGTCACTTCGGTGAGCTGCACCCCCAGGTCATAACCGCCTACGAGATCGGCTATCCGATAATCGCTTTCGAGCTGGACCTGCAGGACCTCATGTCCGGGCGCGGAGAAAAAATCGTTTAAACAAGCCGAGGTAGCTAAGCCTGGATCACGGCGCCGGCCTTGAAAGCCGGTGGTACCTAGTACCCCGGGAGTTCGAATCTCCCCCTCGGCGCTTCCCTTTCTATCAAAAAATGAAAATTAAGGGTTGGCGAGAAAACCCTAACAGATATGATCTCGCCGGATAATTTATAAAAATTACTTCTTGCCCTTCTTCTTGGATCCGGTGACCTCTCCTACCGCGGCGGAGGAAGGCTTGGATCCCTTGTGGTCCGACCGATTGTTGTTCGACGGCTCGCTCTCCGCTTTCTTTTTCTTCTTCATGTCGCTCATGATAATCCAGATATTATATGCTAGTGAGATAATAAAGCTAATCTAATCGATAAAAAAGGCGTTGGTCATCGTTCCCTCATCTGACGACCTGACTGGTGGTCCTTTCAACCTTAGTTCTAGTGCGCAGCCAGAGGGGTATCATGGCCAAAGCGGTGATCAATCCGAAGGAGGCCAGGATGCCCCACATGATCCATCCGTTGTCGTACGTGTCGTAGAGCATCCCGCCGATGAAGGTGGAGCCGAACCAGCCGAAGGAGGATACCACTCCGAAGACCCCAAGGTACTTGCCACGGGAATCGTCCGGGGCCAATAGGACGGTCAGGGCGTTCGACACCGGGACCACGATGATCTCCCCCATGGTGATGATGATCATCGTTAACGCTAACCAATACCCGTCGGTGACCGCGGCCACCAGCAGGAATCCTATCGAATATACCACCGAACCGGCCAGCATTCCCACGTACGGGTTTCGTTCGGTCAGCCATCGGCTGATGGGCATCTGCAGCAGCACGACCATGATGCCGTTCAGGCCGAACACCAGCCCTATGGTGGCCGTGTCTATGCCCACTCGATCATTGGCGAAGACGGTGTAGGTGGAACCGAACTGGCCGGACATTATGAACAGCGGCAGGGTGAACAGGCAGAAGAGCAGGAACAGCGGCTTCAGGTTTCCCACCCCTTTCAGCCCGGGCTCTTTCTTTCCCTTGGGAACCGGGACGTATGATTCGGTCAACATCAGGGCCACGATGGCCGCCGCCACGAACGAGATGATGGCCGATATGGTGAAGGTCAGCGGGAAGGATACCAGGATCAACATGCCGCCGACTATCGGTCCCACGGCGAAGCCCACGTTCCAGGCCACCCTTATCAGCCCATAGGCCTCCATGCGCCGGGCAGGCTCGGTCAGGTCGGCGATCATGGCGTTGTTCGCCGGCTGGAACACCCCGCCGAAGAAGTAGCTGAGGGTCAGCAGCACCGCTATGGACACGAACTCCGGTCGAAAGGTGACCATGATCGCCAGCAGCACGAACGTCAGGCTGCGCAGCAGCATCGATATGACCATCACGCCCCGGCGTCCGTAACGATCGGCCAGAAGTCCGCCGATCATGTTCCCGCCGGCGCCTATCACACCGGCGATGGTGAGGACCAGGCCGCCCATGGCCATCGACGCGCCCAGGTCATGTTTCAGGAAGAGCAGGATGTAAGGGCTGATCAGGCTGTAGCCTACCCCGTCGATGAGCATCGACCAGAACAGGACCCACATCCTGCGGTCGAATCCTCGGTAGCCCAGAGCCATGTCGTTCCACCTTTCCCTTGCCGCCTTACGTTCTGATTCAGGTCCCTTGATGCTTCAGATATCCGTTACTGACCCCAGCTCAGAGAATCGGTCTTCCTTCCTTGATGATCAGAACATCATCCACATAGACGTCCGGTCGTAGCACCAGGCAGTCCAGATGAACCAGGGCATGGGCGTCGTTCTCCAGGTTCATGCCGATGGCGAAGTGCACCGTGCCCCCGACCTTCTCATCCTCCAGGGTGTTGCAGGACATCTTGGCGTTAGGGTTCAGACCTATACCCAGCTCGCCCAGATGACGGGCGTTCCTCTCCTCATCCCGCTTCCCCTGGTCCCTAGCCATCGTGGCTGAGCGTTCCAGCAACGCCTCCAGTTGCCGGGCGGTCTCCCCTCCGGTGATCTCCACGGCATAACCCTTCTCGAACCTGACCCGTACCGGAACGTCCGGCCTCTCGGCGTGGGTATCCAGGTCGACCGTGCCGTCGAAGACGATGACGCCCTCGGCGGTGCCATTGGACGGAGAGACGTAGACCTCGCCCGTAGGTAGGTTCCCGCCCTTTCCAGGCAGGGTGAAGTCGCCGTCATCATAATGCCCCTGGCGGCCGTCTATCCCGAAGCGGACGTCGGTCCCCGCCGGAGAGGTGACCCGTACTTCCTTCCCGGCATCGATCCGCTCCTTGAGGGCCTTGGCGTTCTTCCTTAACAAGGCGTAATCGATCGGCACCCCTCTCTCGAAAATCTCCCGGGTGCAGTTGGGCGACCAGAAGGAACGGGTGCGCTTGTCCCCATCCAGGACCTTTTCATAGAGATGGGAGTACTTCTGTCCGTCCCGGCCGACGTAGCCGATGTGCATGCCGTACGGATCCTTCCCGACGCGCCCGCGGCAGATGGTGATGATGACCTCCGGCTCCCCTCTGATGGCGTCGAGCACCGCCGGGTCGGCCATGGTGAAGGTGTCCTTGTCCTGCTGGATGACCATGACCGGGACGGCCTTGAGCTCCGAAGCCTGCCTGAATAGTTCCTGGCATATCTCGTAGACATCACCACCCAGGTTGGTGATTATGAGGACGCGCTCCCCCTCCTTCACTGCCAGGCATTCGGTCAGCGCGATCATTGCCGCCCTCCGAAGCTCTTCGTCGTTGGCCATGCGCCATTGAGCTGAAGGCGATTATATATGGGTTTTCGAGACGATGGGCCGATCTTATTATATCGCCAGTTCAGCTGGAAAGAAAAAGTTCTGGCAAATTATTTAACATCCCATAATCAATATGGTGATGTTGTCAGAGCAGGAGGGGGGCCCGATGGGCGATCATCGATCTGGGGCGTGGCTGGAATGAGCGTCTGCCCTAGACTAGGTCCGGACGGCAGATGCAACGGGCTCTACTACGGCTTCGCCTGCATCAAGGACAAGTGCCAAATGGAGGACCGCGACGCCTCCTGCCTGCACTGCATTGGCGGCGACTACTGTTTGAAATATGGACGTTTCGGGTGCGTCGGTCCCAGCAACTGCGCCACCAAGGAGGACTACCTGACCTCCATTCGGAAGGCTAGGGACCGGGCGTCCGTCTAGACATAGAGGTCTTTTCTTATGCGGGGGACCAGGGCCGCCAGTACGGCCTGTTCCGTTAGCGCCTTTCTATCGAGTATACCGTTGGTCAGTATCCCGATCGCTCCCTTTCCGGATCCCTGATCGCCCTCTTCGAACAGCTGGGCGCAGGCGTCCCCTACGGTCATTCCCTTTCGCACCAGATCGGCCACCGCCGGAGGATATCGGAAACCCATTCCGTGTCCCGAGGTGGTCCAGCCCGTCCCGTCCACGATGACGCAGTGCTGGACGTCGTAAAGCCCGTCGCTCTTCTCCAGCACCCCGGCCTCGATGCCGATGCCCAGATCTCCGGTCCCCAGGCACTCCCTGGCCCGCGCCTCCGCCCCCCGTTCCGCCTCCGTTCCCCAGGGCTGTTCCCCCACCGTCCTGGATACGGCGACGGCGTTCACGGTCAGCTCGGGATGCAGGCGGCGCAGGACCTCGCGCACGGCGGCGATCTTCACCGGGTTGTCGGAACCTACGTTCGCCACCAGCGGTCGAAGTAGTCGTCCTTCGCTGTCAATAACTCCCTCCAGCACCCGGGTGGAGCTTATCGGCCGGTAATCATCGGCCAGAACGTAGGGGACCACGACGATGCGGACCGGGCGCAGGCCGAGCCCCAGTCGGATATCGTTGATCTTCGGTCCCAGGGTCTGGGTCTCCTGGGAAACGATCAGAACGTCCAGCTCGGGATCGGACGGGGCGGTGCCCTCCTTGGCGTTCAGAGGGTGGACGGTGAACTCCACGCCCTTGGTCTCCAGGAACTCCCGCAAGGCCCTCTCCCTTTCCGCGTACGGCAAGACCACGACCTTATGCCGACGGCAGTAATCATCGCTCATCAGGCCGACGGCGAGAACGTCACCGTTGGAGATGGCCGTCTCCAGCAGTCTGCGATGTCCCTTATGGAGGACGTTGAACGTACCTCCTACGCCGACCTTCATCAGAGCACCGATATCACCAGGGCGCCTATCATGATGATGACGCTGATGACGTACAGGGTGAGCAGTTGCCTTTTCTTCTTGCGCAACGTGAGCTCCTTGCCCTCCTCGCATTCCTCGGAGCAATACTTGTCATCGCCCACGAAGGCCTTGCCGCAGGACCTGCAATGTCTGTGCTGGGCGATCTTCTGGTTCATGGTTATCGGACCTTTGAAGAGGAATATAAAGATTCGGTCATAGCGACCGGCGGTCCAGCTCGTTGTTCACGATGGTGATGCAGTGGTCGGCATGATAGGACACCGGACCGAGCTTCACCACTTTCGGTCTGTACTGCAGTAGTAGGCCCTCCTCGTCCGGAGTGAGGTCCATATGGTCGCTTAGGACGAAGGTCACGTTCTCGGACAGTTCCGTATCCCGGATGTCCGTGCCGTCCTCCTTGAGGTAAACGATCTCGGTCCCATCTCCCAGAAGACCAAGCACGTCCTGATAGGTCCTGGTGCTGACGTATATTCCAGGCGTGCTGCGCTCCTCGGTCTGGGCATCCCTCATCAAGGCGTTCCGTATGAGCGCTCCGGTGCTCCTCTCGTCCGGGTTCAGGTAGCGCAGCTCGCTTCCGACCAGACGGATCGAGCGTGCGGGTCCCGGCGGTCCCTGGAGAACCAGAACGACCTCCACGTCCTTGCGCAGGTCGTGGCTCAGGAAGAATGCGGAGTTGATGCACCTCAGAAGCACATCCAATCGTCCCGCGCCTCCCGCCAGATCGTCCAGCTTGAAATCGGCTGCCGTGGCGGCCTTGTGGCCGATGACTATGAAGCGCCTCATTGCAGCCCCTCGAGACCGCCGCCCTGCATCTGCTTCATCAACTGCTTGCGCAGCTTACGGTTCCCCATGAACCCGCGGACGGCCTTCTTGGAGGTGTTGTACTGCTGTAACAGCTCGCGAACATGCTTGGTGTCCATGCCTGAGCCGCGCGCGATGCGCATCACCCTCGATGATTTGATGAGCTTGGGGTTCTCCATCTCCTCATCGGTCATGGAGTCCATGATGATCCGGAAGCGTCGCAGGCGCTCTTGCGTCTCCTCAATGTTCACCTTGTCCGGAAGACCGCTTCCCATGCCCGGCAGCATG
>Ga0209098_1000881_pt1 | contig 31047 bp, 15 predicted proteins | sample AD_JPNHW1_MetaG_FD_184429 | JGI IMG/M metagenome (GOLD analysis project Ga0209098, IMG submission 184429) | Active sludge microbial communities of municipal wastewater-treating anaerobic digesters from Japan - AD_JPNHW1_MetaG (SPAdes) (version 2) | ecosystem: Engineered > Bioreactor > Anaerobic...
GTCTGTTGACAATGCTTTCACCATCCATGCCAACCCCAACGTTCCCAATAACACCGACATCCTCTTTGATCTGACCGCTACCAATGGCGACAGTACCTGGGTGAGCAACTTCTCTATCAAAGCCTATGCACCCAATCTTATGGTAGGAGGAATCGCCATCTCCGATGCCTCCGGCAACGGAAACGGCGGACTGGATCCCGGAGAAACAGCCGACATCATCATCTCTACCAGCAATAACGGAGGGTATCAGGCCAACAACACCATTGGCACCCTGACCTGCGATAACCCGCTGATCACCATCAACAGCGGTACCTACGAAATCGGAACGATACAAAATAATGAAACCCTTTTCGCAACCTTTAATGTCACCGTAAGTCCTATGGCACCCATGGATACCCTGGTAGCCTTTGATTATGTTGCCACCTCCGGTGAATATTCAGCCGAAAAGACATTCCAGGCAATCATCGGACTGATTTTCGATGGTTTTGAATCGGGTGATTTCAACATTTTCTCTTACATCCAAGGCGGTAACGCCCCCTGGACCATCACCAATGTAAACCCCATTGAAGGGATCTATTGCGCTAAAAGCGGAACCATCGGACCCAACCAGTCAACCATGATCTCGCTGACTTACAACGTCGAACGCAACGACAGCATCTCTTTCTACCGGAAAGTCTCCTCACAACCCACCTACGATTTCCTGGGCTTTTACATCGACAACGTCCAGAAAGGACAATGGAGCGGCGAAAAAAACTGGAGCCGCGTAAGCTTCCCTGTTTCAGCAGGGGTTCATACCTTCAAATGGGCCTATTATAAAAACAATACAACCACCGCCGGAAGCGATTGCGGATGGGTTGATTACATCATCTTCCCTCCATCCGTTTCCACGAACCACATTATCTCCGGAAAAGTCACCTATCCCAACACTTCAAACAGCCCGATCTCCAACCTGGCACTGACACTCAAAAACAATACAGGCGGTACCGTTGCCACGACAACTACCAATGCTACAGGTGATTACACGTTTGAAGATCTTCCCGACGGGGTCTATACCATTGAATCCGTAACAGACCGTCCCTGGACGGCAGTAACAGCCGCTGATGCACTGCTTTACAGCAAACACATTGCCAATATCCAGCCACTCTCAGGCATTTATCTTGCTGCAGGCGATGTCAACGGAAATGGCTCAGTTACCGCCACCGACCTGTTGCTGATCAAAAAACGGATCGCCAATATCTCTACCTCCTTCCCTGTAGGTGACTGGCTTTTTAATGCTTCATCTGTCACACTTCTGGGGAATAACTCCGTCCTCAATTATAATGGCATCCTTTATGGTGACGCGAACGGTTCCTATACGCCTGCTTCCGGAAAATCAGTTGTGGCTGCGATCACACCTCCTTCCTCCGATGCAATCTTTTCTGTGGGATCTGTCAATCCTAATGAGAATGACGTGATTGTACCGGTTTACGCCGCTGCGGTAAAGGATCTTGGTTCCTTCCAGTTTACCCTTCAATACGATTCCAAAAAATTGGTTTTCAATGAAGTAACTGATTGGAACAGCGAAATCGCCAATGTTGTTTGCGGTTCTCCCAAAGCCGGACAGATCACCTTTGTCTGGGCTGCAGATACCAAAGGGATTGAGATTACCGACGGATTGCTGTGCAACCTTCATTTTACAGCACGAAAGAGCGACGTGAGCGAGATTTCCTGGAGCAATGATCCCACTCCCTCAGAGTTTGGAGATTATCAGGGCCGTTTGTTTACCCCGGCACTGAAAAATGGCACCATCAATTCCAATGGATTATCGATCACCGAAATGCCTGATGGAATTTCAGTAACTCCAAACCCCGGTAAGGATATTTTTACAGTGATTTGTAATCCTTCCATCAAGGGTGCAGCGGTTGTCAAGGTAGTCAATACCCTTGGCCAGGTCGTCTTTGAATCAGCCAAAACGATTGCCGGTCAGTTTTCCATCGATCTCACCAACGTGACTGCAGGAAACTATTACCTGAAAGTTGAAAATGCAGGTACTTCTTATGTGACAAAACTGGTAATCAGGTAAGATCTGAACGATACCGGATAAACAGCATTCCGGGATTAACCCATAAAAGAGGATTCAAACCTTCCAGGTTTTTGCTAATGAATATGTTTACATTAGGATAACAAAAAACATATTTATTAAATTCAAACCTGGAAGGTTTTTTTGAGAGGGCTCAAACGCCTTGTGAGATATCGTTACCTCTCACGCGATCCCTTGTTTGCGGGTGATTCCTGCGCACCCTAATCTTTCACGCATCTGACCGAGAGGTACATTCCTTTATTGTTCTTTACGTGGTAAACCCCGGCAAAATCGTAATACAACGAGAAATCCCACGAACGCCAGGTATCGTATTCAGTACACGACCAGTAATTCCCGTTAAAGTGCTTCCCTTCGAATATCAATTGACCACTTGCCATTACTCCGTAACCGCCCGGTAAAAGCGTCAGTCCGCTTACATTGGATGCACCGGTATTGGGCTCCGACCAATGGAAATAGCCGCTTTCCCTGAGAGCAGCTCCCGCTGTGGAATCACCCCCGTAGTAACCTAATAGCTCAATCCATTCATTTTCGCTTGGCAGGTGCCACCCGTTGGGACAGATCCCCTTTACGCCACTCGGGTTCAGGTTGCTGCTCGCCTCCTGGTTCATCATGCTTGTCCAATTATAAAGCAGTCCGTACGTACTGACTCCGGATGTATCATTGTTGTAAGCCATGGCGTTCACGATGGGAGAACCGTCGGCATTGTGACTTGCCCGCAGGTTGCGGGCCATCCAGGTCTTTGTACCGATCTTCACGACCGGATAGACATTTCCGTCAAAATCGGTCAATGCAGGTGTTTCTCGGCCCAGCGCATACCATTCCATACCATCATAAAGGTTGATGCTTTTCGTGGTGGTGTTGAAGATGATCAGTCCGGCTGCAGGAGAGGCAATGGCATCGCGTTCCTGCTGCGACAAGCGCGGAGGAAGAAAGCCCTTGTCTGAGAATTTGACATCCAGTCCGGCCGACAGATTAGGTTCACTGCCATCGGAATTGATCCCCACCTGGGCGACAAGAACCACCGGTAGCAAAACAAGGAGCAGCGAAAGCCACCGCAACCGAACACACCCTTCACCGGATCTACAAAAAGTTTTCATATACTGCTGGTTTTTTTAAACCTGAAACCCGAAACCTGAAACCCGAAACCTGAAACCCGAAACCTGAAACCCGAAACCTGAAACCGGTTCAAACCTTCCAGGTTTTTGCTAATGAACATGTTTACATTAAGATAACAAAAAATATATTTATCGAATTCAAACCTGGAAGGTTTTTCGCGAAACCTGAAACCTGAAACCTGAAACCTCTCCCCAAATGTATAAAAAAAAGAAGGCGACCAATGGTCGCCTTCTTTTTTTCATTCCAATGAAGGATTAGTGTTTGACCGTGATCTTTGTGGTTTTCACACCATCGCTTGTGTTCATCTTCACAAAGTACACACCTGCTCCCAGTCCGGAGACATTGATCTGAGCAAGTTTAGTGTCAAGGTTGCTTTCAGCGTAAACAGTTTGTCCGATGAACGACAGAATTTCGATGCTCTTGATCGTGAAGTCGCTCTTCACGTTCACAACATCAGTTGCCGGGTTCGGGTAAACCTTAATAGCCTGGGTTTCGGTTTCGGGTACACCAATACCGTGACCAGTTACGAATCCGTTGTTATAGGTCGGCACGAAAATAACGCCGTTATAATCGGCAAATTCGCGCGGGGTGGGGTTGTCACTCCATCCGATGTTGCCCCATTCGAGGGATCCGTTGTAGGTGAAATCGATGTTGAAGAAGGTACCGGCGGTGATGGTTACCCCTGCAGCGGAGGCTGCCCACACGAAGGTGAGTTTGCCGGCTGCGGGAGTGCCAACGAGAACGTCGGTGATACCTTCATACCAGTTGGAAGTTCCGGTATAGGTCAATTTCGAAGCATCGTAATCAAGGGTAAATTGGAAGGAACCCATGTTTTCGATTTCTTCAGCTAATACTGGAACAGAGACTGGTCCTGCAGATACATTGTAAACCTCCGAGATGGTCAGGGTCGGTCCACCGACCGGGCCAACGATCAGTGTCACGGGAACGTTGACCGTTCCGATGTTGGGATCGCTGACGAAGGTAATGTATCCGGTATAGGTACCGTTTCCAAGGTCGGTAGCATCGAAATGTACAGTAGCATTCTGAGAGCTACCTCCAGGAATGGTGCCTTGGTGCGGATCCATCGTCAGCCAGGGAGCTGTTCCGGCGCCCGGGAATGACAGTGCGTCGATTTCGTCGCCGCCCGGGAAGCCGCCCACGAGGGTGGTAGCGCCGGTTGTTCTGTCTAAGATGCGGAGTTCGCCACCAGAACCATCATTGTTGTAAGCAGCCAGGTAAACGATATCGGTTGCAGGATCCCAACCCATGCCCTGAGCGTAGTTGGCGTCGTAGCCAAGTGAGCCGAGAAGCGTGGAGGCGCCGGTTTCCTTGTTGATAGCGTAAGCTTCGTCGTTAACGAGGTCGAAGCTGTACATCTGGCCGGTTCCGTCGATGGTAACATCGATGGCGCCGGGGATACCCGTTGCTGCGATGACAGTAGCTGCGCCGGTTTCCATGTTGATGGTATAGATGTGCGATTCACTGATATCCGTCGAGATACCGTACATGATATTCGTGGTCCGGTCAACGGTGATGCCCGTCCAGGATTCTGAGCCATAAGGCATGCAGGAACCGATGAGGGTAACAGCGCCCGATGCAATGTCAAGTTTCTTCAGTTGGTTGTTATCGTAATCGATGACATACATGAAGTCGGCATTGACAGCGTCGAAGGTTCCGCCGAAATAAGAGGCGTCGATGGAGCTGATGGTGGTGGTGGTACCGGGAGTATCAGTATTGAAGTTGAAGAAGGTCATGCCCGGATAGATATCGCAGGCATAAGCCAATGATCTGCTCTTTAACTGAATCTGGGGTACACCGGCTGCGTGGCTGCCTGCAGGAGCCCTCATGATGGAAGGAGCTGCTGTGCCGCGCGGGAATTCACCATTGCTGGCAGGGATGTTAATGGCCTGTTTTGCATTCATGTGAACTGAACCGCTCCATTCCAGCATTCCATCGCCTCCGTTGGCAATGGTCAGCGTACGGTCGGTAGTCTGACCGGCAGTCAGGTTAACGGTAAGTTCATTCGGGGTAACGGTCATCGTCGGGGCGGTCATGGTGATGTTCAGCGTGGTAGTAGCGGGAGGAGCAATCACAACGCCGGTTGTAGCGTAGGGGTTGAATCCTGCTGCTTCTGCTGTTACATCATAAGTGCCACCGAGAATCTGCTGGATGAGATAATGACCATTTCCGTCAGTCGTCGCAGTGTAGGGAGCATGTCCTGCTTTGGTTGCTACCACTGTAGCGTTGGGGATTCCAACACCGCCGTGAGAGACAACGCCTTCGAGAGCGCCGTAGAAGTCGCCCGTCACCGTAAAGGTGATAGGAACAACGATAGTCCCCACGTTGGGATCAGAAGTGAAGGTAATCGTTCCATGACGGGTGAAATCCTTAGCTTCGGGAGGAACTGAACCATCTAAGGTGACAGTCATTTCTTCTGAAGCGCCAGCGGGCAGGATCCCGTTTTTCGGAGCGATGGTTAACCAGGGAGGTGTACCGCCGCCGGGGAATGCCAGTGCGTCGATTTCGTCGCCGTCCGGGAATCCACCTACGAGTTCGGTAGCGCCGGTTTCTCTGTCTAAGATACGAAGTTCGCCACCAGAACCGTCATTGTTGTAAGCAGCGAGGTAAACGATATCCTGTTCAGGATCCCAACCCATGCCCTGTGCATAGTTGGCGTCATAGCCAAGGGAGCCCAGTAACGTGGAAGCGCCGGTTTCTTTATCGATCTTGTAAGCTTCATCGTTAACGAGGTCGAAACTGTACATCTGGCCGGTTCCGTCGATGGTAAAATCGATGGCGCCGGGGATGCCCGTTGCTCCGATGACAGTAGCTGCGCCGGTTTCCATGTTGATGGTATAGATGTGCGATTCACTGATATCCGTTGAGATACCGTACATGATATTCGTGGTCTTGTCAACGGTAATACCAGTCCAGGATTCTGAGCCATAAGGCATGCAGGAACCGATAAGGGTAGCAGTGCCCGATGCAATGTCAAGTTTCTTCAGTTGGTTGTTATCGTAATCGATGACATACATGAAGTCGGTATTGACAGCATCGAAGGTTCCGCCGAAATAGGAGGCGTCAATGGTGTTGATGATGTTGGTCGTACCGGGATCATCAGTGTTGAAGCTGAAGAAAGTCATGCCTGGATAGATATCGCAAGCATAACCCAAAGATCTGCTCTTTAACTGAACCTGGGGTACACCAGCTACGTGGTTGCCTGCAGGAGCCCTCTTGATGGAAGGAGCTGCTGTGCCGCGCGGGAATTCACCATTGCTGGCAGGTACTGAGATCTGCTGTTTGTCGGTCGAAGCAGCGACTGCGGCCCAATCGAGGGTACCGTCACCGGTATTCTGAACCGTGATGGTTCGGGTGATGATGGTTCCGAAAGGTACAGTTTCGTTGATTTCGAGCGGGTTGATCACCATGATCGGGGCTACCATGGCAATGTTGTAGGTGGTGGTTTGATCACCAACCACAACGGCTGCGCCGGTTGCACTGAACGGGTTGAATCCTTCTTTTTCAGCAGTAAAGTCATAGGTACCATACAAAGTGGTCGGGAAGTTGTAAGCTCCGTCGGCGCCGGTTACCATTTCATAGGTATAAACGGGGCTTTCCTGACGGGTTGCTGTAACGGTTACGCCCTGTACAGGAACACCACCGTGGGTAACAACACCCTGGAGAACACCGAAGAATGCACCGGTTATGGTCATCTGCAGCGCTACTTCGGGTTCGCCTACATTCGGCGTGGTTTTAAAGGTAAGGACGCCCTGGACTACCAGGTCTTTCTGTGGCGGGACATAATTACCGTCGAAAGTAACGGTGATATCCTGTGAACCACCGGCAGGAACAGTACCTGAAGCAGGTTCGATGCTGGCCCAGTTGCCACCACCGCCGCCGGGAAATCCCAGTGCGTCGATTTCGTCACCGCCCGGGAAGCCGCCCACGAGGGTGGTTGCACCGGTTTCTCTGTCGAGGATACGAAGTTCGCCACCTGAACCGTCATTGTTGTAAGCAGCGAGGTAAATGATATCGGTTGCAGGATCCCAGCCCATGCCCTGAGCATAGTTGGCATCATAACCAAGAGAGCCCAGTAAAGTGGAAGCGCCGGTAGCTTTATCGATCTTGTAAGCTTCGTCGTTAACGAGGTCGAAGCTGTACATCTGACCGGTTCCGTCGATGGTAACATCGATGCCGCCGGGGATGCCCGTTGCTCCGATGACAGTAGCTGCGCCGGTTTCCATGTTGATGGTATAGATGTGCGATTCACTGATATCCGTTGAGATACCGTACATGGTGTTCGTGGTCTTGTCAACGGTAATACCCGTCCAGGATTCTGAGCCATAAGGCATGCAGGAACCGATGAGGGTAACCGCACCTGATGCAAGGTCAAGTTTCTTCAGTTGATTGTTATCGTAATCGATAACATACATGAAGTCGGTATTGACAGCATCGAAGGTTCCGCCGAAATAGGAGGCGTCAATGGTGCTGATGATGTTGGTCGTACCGGGATCATCAGTGCTGAAGTTGAAGAAGGTCATGCCCGGATAGATATCGCAGGCATAAGCCAAAGATCTGCTCTTTAACTGAATCTGGGGTACGCCGGCTACGTGGTTTCCGGCGGGAGCTCTCAGGATGGAAGGAGCAGCAGTACCACGGGCAAATTCTCCATTGCTTGCATGAACAGCAGCTTTCTTAACATCGGCTGATTTGTAAACTACATCGTCAAAATAGTAGAGTGGGTTAACAATTCCCGTGGCGCCTGATCCGGAGAAGAAGTCTGCCGCGGAGAGTTGGTTAAGACCAGGGTTACCGGTTGACGGGTCGAGGCTCCACTGCCATGAGTATACCGAGTTACCATCGATCAACACTTCGGCAAGGTCGTTGTCGAGGTCAATGATGTTGGTAACGGTAAACCAGGTGTCGTGGGTGTAAGGATAAGAAATGATCTGTCCGGCAGCATGCAGTTGGGCAGTTCCGGCATCTTCAAAGTAGAATTCCAATCCCCATTCGCTGGATGAACCGGCGAAATTATGGAGGATGTTGTAATATCCACCATGACCTGCGGGAATGTACATTTCGAACGAGAGTTCATATTTCCCGCTCGTTTTGTTACCCATGTTGAGGACAAGGTCATTCGATCCTTCATCTTTTACAGAGTTTACACCGCTGTGAGCAAAGTCAGTGCTGACCATAGCATCTTCTGCTCCGCAGGGAGCATTGCTCCATGTGGTCCAGTTGACGTTGTCCTGGCAGGCAACCTGAATGCCGGCTGTGAAAGCTTCAAAATCGGTAGCGTAGTAAACAACGGGACCGGTCGTGCTGTGGATGCTTCCGCTCCAATCCAGCGGACCGTTTCCGGTGTTGGTCACGGTAACGGTACGGGTGGTGGTTTCACCAACAGCAACAGTTACGGCAATCGAAGCAGGGTTCACTCCAATGATCGGGGCGGTCATCTGGAAGTCCAGTGTAGTAGTCTGGTTTCCGACAACGGTTACATCGCCGGTGATATCATTGAATCCCTCTTTTTTTACTTTGTAAGCATAAGCGCCTGCTTCGGCACCGGTGATGGTGTAAACGCCATTGGCGCCGGTAGTGGCAGTGTAGGATCCGCTCAGTGCGTTTTGAATAGTAACCAGGGCGCCTTCGATCGGCTGACCGTCGGAGAGCTTGGTGATCGTTCCGGTAAGATTACCTACAACCTGCTGGTAGATCTTGATATTATCAAGGTACCAGTAATTGATGTTGAATGAATTTTCACCGTAAGCGCGGAAACGGACGCTGAAATTATGTCCGGCAGCCAGGCTGGTAATATTGAAAGAGTAACTGGTGAACGCGAAACTTCCATTGGTATTCTGGTAATCCTGAACCATTTGCCAGGTCGTACCGTCAAATACTTCAACAGCCATTCCTTCTACGGTGGAGGTAGAGAAGTTATTCAGTTCGAGGTCAAATTTCAGGGTTACGTTATCGCTGATGGCGGTAGCGTTCAACACCGGGGATACCAGTGAAAAGTTGTAGTTGGTAACGGAGGGTGACCATCCGAATTGTGCAGACGGGGCCGGGTTGCCATAGGTTGATTTGATCGACCAGTTGCCCTGGGCAGGATCAAAACCCCAGTCATTGGTACCAAAGCTGCCAGAACCCCAGTCTTCAACCAGCGGCATGGCGCCGGGGACTTTAACCCGGAGGGTAGCAGGAACCTCTTTCACAGGGTGATATGGGTCGTTGCTGTTCACGAGGAGCATTCCGTTGTAAGTACCAACAGCCAATCCGGTAGCGTCGAAAGTTACTTCAACGTTCATGTTGCTGCCGGCGGGAACGGTTCCCGAAACAGGATCAGCAGCCAACCAGCCGGTCGGCTGAGGAGCCTGGGTGCTGTCGGTCAGGGCGAAGGAAAGGTTATAATCATTGTAACCAGACCATACGATGGAACCAAGAGTCCAGGTGGTATATCCGTAACCGAATCCGTCACCGGGGTTTTCCCACATGATCTCATTAAGGATCTGCGGTGCAGCTTCCTTGCTCCACATCCATTGATAATGGGTTGCATAGTCCATGTTGGCGGCTACTGCAATCCAGTAATGGCCTGCGGTAAGGGTGGCAGGGGTCGGCAGGAAGATGTTCAGGTTGCCGGTAGCATCAGCGATGGCGGGAATAGCTGTATAGGTAGCGACAGCTGCCCCCGGTGCGCCGGAAGCGTCAGCATAGAATACGACATCAGCAGCGGGGACATCAAAGCCACCGTTGTAATAGATACCGTTAACAAACACGTGGCTGACATCCCAGGTAGCGCCTGAAGGTACTTCGAAATCATCAGCGCCCGCGCAGGAATAAGCCGGCAGGTCGGTGAATGTCTGTGAAGCGATAGCGCCTTCTGCTGAGGGGTTACCGGTTTGATTGTAATACACGTTGGCACGGCCGAAGGTCGGGGCATGTTTGTTGACGATCGGGGCGCTCTTCACGATGTTGGCGGGGTTCACCACATCAGGAATCATCTTGTATCCCGGTTTGTCAACCGTGATGGCACCTTTTTGTGCAGGAGCCTTGGTGATGATTCTTTCATATTGTGGTTGATGGTTGAGGATCTTCACTGATTTCACCGGGTAGGTAACATCAATGGTGAAATCCAGATCAGCATTGCCGGTATTGGCAATATTCATGATCTGGGTTGCAGTGGCATTGGGTTCCAGATCCTGGCTGAAGGAAGAGGGGGTTACCACGATCCGCGGGTTCGTCGGAGGTGTTCCTTCTGTTTTGTATTCGACATCGTCGAAATAGTACAGCGGGGTGATCCCGGTAACACCGGTTCCGGAGAAGAAGTCGGCCGCGGAGAGTTGGTTCAGGCCGGGATTGCCGGTCGAAGGATCGAGGCTCCATTGCCATGTGTACACCGAAACGCCGTCGAGAAGTACTTCTGCCTGGTCGTTGTTGAGGTCGATGATATTGGAAACTTCGAACCATTGTCCGTGGTTGTAAGGAACAGTGATGATCTGTCCGGCTGCATGGAGGTCGGCATTGCCGTTGTCATTGAAATAGAACTCAAGTCCCCATTCGCTGGAAGCACCTGCGAAGTTGTGGAGGATGTTGTAATATCCGCCGTAACCGGCCGGGATGTACATCCAGAAGTTCATTTCATATTTACCGTCGGTCTTGTTGCCCAATTGCAGGACGAGGTCGTTGGCCAGTTCGTCGCGAACAGCGTTCACGCCGCTGTGGGCCATTTCAGTCGTCACGAAGGCATCTTCATCACCGCAGGGTGCATTGCTCCAGGTGGTCCAGTTGACCGGATCCTGACATGCAACTTGTCCGCCTGCTGTGAAAGATTCAAAGTCGGTAGCGTAGATGGTTGATCCACCGCCCGGCATCATGTACAAGGTGGTATTGGGGATCAGATTGAGTACCGAACCGTCGGTGGGCGGGTTGTACGGATCAAAAGGCGTAGAATCCAGCGCTCTTCCGATCGTACGGCCGGGATACGAAGCGGTAGTGGTGGAATACCACTTGTCGCTCGATGAGAAATATTGGGTATCCAATACCCGGAATGTCATCACCACAAGATTACCTCCCATGTAGGTATAAGGGGTTTGCAGGGGGATAATAATGTCGTTGATGCCTTGTGGGAAATCCACGGTTCCGTCGTATACCAGTACGAGGTCTCCTGCCGGGATGTAACCGGTGGAGAGGTCCATCTGGGAGGTTTCTCCTATAAAGATCTGTATCGGTTTATCAACCAGGGTGCTCGACACAAAGTTATTGTGGTAACCAATCTGAACGATCTGGCTTCCTGCCGGTTGTCCGATTTCTTCAGGATAGTACAATGATTCACATAAACTGTTTTTCCAGTAGAAATCAAACGGTGTTCTCGGTGTTCCGGGCAGTTCGGTTCCGTCGCCGATGTTCACCACTACCATACCGCCGGGTTGAACAGTTGCCTCAACGGGTGCGGTTGGATTGGATTCGCCTTCGTCGTACACTGCGGTGGCAGTATAGGCATAGGTTCCGGGAGCAAGGCCACCGTCATCATAGAACAGGTCGGTGATGGTTGCCGCGTTCAGTTTGGTGCCGTCGCGATAGACGTTGTAACCAACCAGGGCGCGGGAAGGATGATTGTCATTGTAAACCAGTTGCTTGGCTGCGGCTTGTTCCGGGGTCATGCCCGAAGTCCGGAAAGCAAAACCCTGGTTGTGAGCCGGGGCAACTTTCGGGGAGGCAACAGCGCGGGTAGCGGTACCGGTTACCTGGATATCATCCAATTTCATGTAAAACATATCGGTCACTTCGCAATGTTCGAAGGCGATGTAGATCGTCTGTCCTGCAAAAGCGGAGAGGTCGATGGTGTTCTCTTCCCATGTTTGGGGGGTCACCCCGTCAAACACGGTGGTGGTGAAACTGGTAAGATCCGGGGTGGTGGTAGAGATCTTTACATAATAGTGCTCATCGGCCCAGTCAGGATCCTGTGCTGAATGCCAGTAAATGAGTTGTGAGGTAGCTGTGACCGCGATCGGGGGGGTGATCAGCCAGTTATCCGGGGTGAGTGCGCCAATGTTGTTCATGTAAGAAGCACTGGTCATGGCACCGTTGCCGGTATGGGCTTCAAAGTCAAATCCCTGTTCGATCGTATTGAGCCAGTTGTATCCGTCGCCGTCATTGTCGATGGCCAGCCAGCCGGTAGGCAGGGAGCCGTCTTCAAAGCCTTCGAAGAATTCATTACCGCCGCCCTGCGGGGGATCCCAGGAGAGGTGGACGTTTTGTCCGACCACCAATGCTTCCAGATTCCTCGGGGGGTTCAGTACAACGGGAGGTTCGCTGACCACTTTATATTCGACATCGTCAAAATAGTAAAGCGGGTTAACAATTCCGCTGGCGCCTGATCCTGAGAAGAAGTCTGCCGCGGAGAGTTGGTTAAGACCAGGGTTACCCGTTGACGGGTCGAGGCTCCACTGCCATGAGTACACCGAGGTACCATCGATCAACACTTCGGCAAGGTCGTTGTCGAGGTCGATGATGTTGGTAACGGTAAACCAGGTGTCGTGGGTATAAGGATAAGCAATGATCTGTCCGGCAGCATGCAGTTGGGCAGTTCCGGCATCTTCAAAGTAGAATTCCAATCCCCATTCGCTGGATGAACCGGCGAAGTTGTGGAGAACGTTGTAATATCCTCCATGATCTGCAGGAATGTACATTTCGAACGAGAATTCATATTTCCCGGTCGTTTTGTTACCCATGTTGAGGACAAGGTCATTCGATCCTTCATCTTTTACAGAGTTCACACCGCTATGGGCGAAGTCAGTGCTGACCATGGCATCTTCTGCTCCGCAGGGAGCATTGCTCCATGTGGTCCAGTTGACGTTGTCCTGGCAGGCAACCTGAACGCCGGCTGTGAAAGCTTCGAAATCAGTAGCATAAAGAATGTCAGGATTTACGGCTTCTGTTCCGTAAATTTTGAACGGTTCGCCTAAGGTGCCTGCGCTACCTCCGTCAACGACGGCTTGCCAGGCTGTACCGGTCCATTGGAGAGCATTCCCCGTGTTGATCTCACCTACGATGGTGATGGGGTTGGCCCACGGACCGGAACTCAAGGAACCGGTAGTGCAATAATCGATCCAGTAGTTACCGGCAGGAAGTACCAGTCCGGTAGTAGCGGCTTTAATGGCCATGACCGGACGGGCTGTGGTCACGAAATCCGTGGCACGGTAACAACCTGTCCAATAGGTAGCAGTCATCCGGTTTGTCGTCAAATCACCCCAGATCACTGAACTGGTAGCCAGACTGGGATCGCCGTCCCAGATCTGAATGAAGAGTCCGGTAAAGGTCGAAGCCAACGTGGAGTTGGTTTGATAACCGTAAAAAACCAATGAGTCAACCGACCAATCAGCCGTAGCAGTGAAATCATCCGCCATCCGGTAACCGGCGGCGGAGTTCATGTTGGAACCATAAGAGGTGTTGGGCGACTCAAGCAGGCTGACATCGGCACCGCCGACACCACCACCCGGATGAGTAACAAAAGGACCATTGTCAATCAACAGCCCCCGGCCACCCTTCTTGGAAAAATCAAGCGTTCCGGTCACAGGTTTGTTGTAGTTGAATTTGGCAATGGGACCCGGGGCAATATCCTGGGCATTCTCGCCAGCCTTCTGAACCTGTAACTCCTTCGCCAATTTGTCCTTTTCTGTCAGTGCCTTTTGCTGGGCAAACGCAAAATTACCCACCATGAAGGCAATTAAGATCAGAAAGATCTTAAATGAACGTAGGTTTGGTTTCATAAATAATTAATTTAGTTAGTAATTGGGTGAATTAATAATATAGGGATTAAAGGTAATAAAATGCATTGTAAATGCAACCCTTGGGAACCTGACCCTGGTCGGTCAGCTCCGGTTGTGACGTGTGGATAACTTTTGCCGGGGCCCTCCTTTTTTTAGGTTAATAAAAAAATCGCGAATTCATATATATATAAGTACAATAACTTGCATATTAAGCATTTAATATGACAAATCGGCTTAATTGCACGTTTTTATTAACAAACTCGGGTCATTTCGACGGGGTAAATGTATAATCTTTTTACGAAAAATTCAAAATTAATTTCAATTTCCATTAAACTTTTTTCCATTATTGTTGTTAACAATTTCAATGTAAATAAATTCAAGGAATACCGCGCAAAACAGAGGGTCTCTCTTCCCATTTTCCTCAGTGGGTAAAAAGTTTAAACATTTTTTAGTCCCACCCGCTTGGATTTTGAAAAAATTTATATCTTTGCACTCCCAAATTTATTGACCTTCGCTTTATAATATTGATGCCATGTATGCAATTGTAGAAATAGCCGGACAACAATTCAAAGTAGAAAAAAACAGCGAAATCTTCGTCCACCGGCTTGAAGGTGAACCCGGAACCTCCCTTGAATTCACCCAGGTACTGCTGCTCGACAACGATGGAAAAATCGCCGTTGGTCAACCCCTGGTCGAAAATACCCGGATCTCTGCCAAAATCCTGGACCACGTGAGAGGCGATAAAGTGGTGGTATTCAAGAAAAAACGCCGCAAAGGCTTTCAGAAAGAAACCGGACACCGGCAGGACTTCAGCAAAATCCTCATCGAAGAGATCCACGTATAATATATAAATAGAGAAAATTTAAATAGCATTCCACACTGCGATATATAATATATTATGGCACACAAAAAAGGAGCCGGAAGTTCAAGCAACGGCAGGGAATCACACAGCAAACGTCTCGGGGTTAAAATCTATGGCGGACAATTCGCCAAATCAGGTAGCATCATTGTCCGACAACGCGGAACCGTCCACAACCCGGGCCTCAACGTCGGTATCGGAAAAGACCATACACTCTTTGCCCTGACTGACGGGATCGTGGAATTCAAAAAACAAAAGAAAGAACGCTCCTACGTCTCCGTTCTGCCCTTTGAAGAAACAACAAACTGAACCCGTACGGGATCCTTCCCGCATACAATATTTTGTACAAAGGGTGGCTCATAAGGCCACCTTTTTTTATTTGGAGTTGTGGACTGACCTGTGGTTTTTTGCCCACGACTCCCTGCAGTCAACCCCAAATCCTTTATCTTTGCCTCCTGATCAATTCTCCATACCATGCTGCAACTGCAATATATCCGGGATCACCAAATAGAGGTGATCGAACGGCTGTCCGTCAAAAACTTTCCGGGTGAAACCCTCATCCCCCGCATCGTAGCACTCGACGATCAACGCCGGGAAAACCAAAAACAACTGGACTCCCTCCAGGCACAGGCCAACCAGGCTGCACGCGAGATCGGAATGCTCTTCAAATCGGGCCTTTCCGAAGAAGCAAACCTGCTTAAGGAAAAAACAATCCGCTGGAAAGAAGAAGCCAAAGCATTGGAAACGTTATCCGAAACTGTCAAAAAAGAGCTGGAAGATCTGTTGGTACGGGTTCCCAACCTGCCTCATCCCTCTGTACCCCCCGGAAAAACTGCCGACGACAACCTGGTGGTACACACCGAAGGCAATGCCGGCCCTGCAACCGGAGAAGCTCTCCCCCACTGGGACCTCGCCCGGAAATACGACCTGATCGACTTCACCCTGGGCAACAAGATCACGGGCGCCGGATTCCCTCTGTATAAAGGTAAAGGCGCCCGCCTCCAACGCGCCTTGATCAACTTTTTCCTGGATGAAGCCATCAAAGCAGGTTACCAGGAAGTCCAGCCCCCCTACCTCGTCAATGCCGCTTCAGCTTACGCTACCGGACAACTCCCCGATAAAGACGCCCAAATGTACCATGCCGGGCTCGACGACCTCTACCTTATACCAACCGCCGAAGTACCCGTGACCAATATTTATCGCGACGTGATCCTTCGCGAACAGGAAATGCCGGTGAAAAATGTTGCCTATTCCGCCTGCTTCCGCCGCGAAGCAGGTTCCTACGGAAAAGACGTCAGGGGACTGAACCGCCTCCACCAGTTCGATAAAGTGGAGATCGTCCAGATCGCACATCCACTCCAATCATACGAGATCCTCGAAACCATGCGGGAACATGTTTCAGGACTACTCCGGAAACTGGAACTTCCTTTCCGGGTACTCAAACTGTGCGGCGGCGATATGAGCTTCACTTCCGCCCTCACTTACGACATGGAGGTGTGGTCGGCTGCCCAGGCCCGCTGGCTCGAAGTCAGCTCCATCTCCAATTTTGAAACGTTCCAGTCCAACCGGATGAAACTGCGCTTCAAAGACAGCAATGGAAAAATCCACCTGGCCCATACCCTTAACGGAAGTGCATTGGCCCTCCCCCGGATCGTGGCTGCCCTTCTCGAAAACTTCCAGTCACCCGAAGGAATCAGAATTCCCAGGGCCCTGACACCTTATACCGGGTTCGAACTGATCGGGTAACCATCAATTATAGGTTATTCCGGCTTATTTGCAATTGAAAGTTTTGATTTCTCTTTTAATTGTTTACTTTTGTTCTTCATCCAAACCATTTCTCCCATGAAAAAAGTTTTGCTTTTTATCTTGCTCTTTGTGGCAGCAGAATTCACCTTCGGCCAGTTCACCATCGGAATCAAGGTTGGCTACGATGCCGCTAAACTATCGACCAACATCGACTCCATTACCTCGAACTTCAAATCGGGCTTCCAGATAGGCGCCTTTGCCCGCGTCGGGAAACGCTTCTTCCTGCAACCCGAAATCTATTATACCACGCAGGGCGGAGTTTTTACAAGCAACACTTCCAATTGGAAACAAAACATCAAAATCGGTTCATTGGACGTCCCGGTACTCCTGGGCTTCAAACTCCTGAAACAGGGTGATTTCATTAATGTCAGAATCATGGCAGGCCCCCTGGCCTCTTTTGTTGTCAACAAGAGCATTGAGGAATCAGGAGGCATCGACGGTCCCATCGAAGATGCCGACCTTAACTCCGTGAACTGGGCCATCCAGGCAGGCGCAGGACTGGACGTCTGGAAACTGACCCTGGATGTCCGCTACCAGATCGGCCTCAACCAAATGCTCAAATCGGTGGAGAACTACTCCTTCAACTCTTACAACAATGTTTGGAACGTGAGCCTCGGCTTTAAAATCCTTTGATCAGGGGTACCCCTAATAAACTCCCAGGGATATGTACCGGAATAGTCTTCACAGCCTCCTCTTTCTGATAATGATAGCAGCTCTTTTACTATCCTGTAAGAAAACCATCGACAACGAAACCAAACCACTCCCCGAATGGGAAGACAAGAGCGCTGATTCCGCCACCCTTACAATTACTGTTCAAACCCAGGAAGGCTTTTACATGGTCGGATCTTATGTCGATCTGGCCCTGAGCAACGACAGCATGGTCAACGGAATCCTGGTCAGAAGATCGCCCACCAATGCTTCAGGACGGGTGACCTTTCGCAAACTCTATCCGCGGAATTATTTTGTCAACTGCATTGCCTACTATAACGGGTCAACCTATTTTGGCAACTTCCATACCCCGTTGCCACCCGGTTCGGTGAAAGACACGATACTCTTTGTCCACTAAAAAGTGAAAGTCAACGGGATCCCTTACCGGACAGTCTGGCTGGAATCATTAACTGTTTCCTATATCGAACAGAACCTCCTGCCTTTCACTTTTCAAATCAGTACCGCTACCGATTACCAGGCTTGCTGCCAGTCAATCCGCAACATGAACATCCGCGGTGCAGGAGCCATCGGGGCCATGGCCGGTTTTGCCATGGCCCTTGCCGCCACCGAGGCGCCGGAATCAACCTTCCCTGAATTTCTGGCCATGGCACGCAGGGAGATCGAATCGACCCGGCCAACTGCCCGCAACCTCTTTCACGCGGTCGAAAAAGTTTACGCAGCGGCCCTCCTTTCAAAAGAAGAAGCCCTCCGTGAAGCGCAACGGCTGGCTGATCAGGATGCCCATGACTCTCAACGGATCGGTGAATACGGGAATGCCCTCATCCAGGATGGAGACGCTCTTATCACCCACTGTAATGCAGGATGGCTGGCTTTTGTCGATTATGGTACTGCCTTGTCCCCCGTCTACAAAGCCCATGAAGCCGGCAAGAAAGTATTCGTTTATGCCGATGAAACGCGGCCACGTAGTCAGGGTGCAAGACTCACCGCCTGGGAACTTCAACAGGCCGGAATCCCCCATGCCATCATCCCCGACAATGCCGCCCCCTGGCTCATGGCGCGGGGAAAAGCCCGGCTGATGATCGTCGGCGCCGACCGGATTGCAGCCAACGGAGATGTGGCCAATAAAATAGGAACCCTCGGGAAAGCCATCGCAGCCCGCGAATTCGGCATCCCGTTCTACGTGGCTGCCCCTTGCTCCACCTTCGACCTCCTTTGCCCCGACGGTGAGCACATTCCCATCGAAGAGCGATCACCCGATGAGGTACTCTACACAGAAGGTCCGGACGAAAAAGGAATCCTGCACCGGATTCGCACCTCATCTCCGGGGTCCACCGCATGGAATCCCGCCTTCGACGTGACCCCCGCCCGTTTTATCACGGGCATCATTACCGAAAAAGGAATCATCCGGCCTGATCCGGAATCCATTGCCACCCTCTTAAAAAGATAATAATGATCGCCCGACAACTGATCCATTACCTGCTGACCGGCATCCTGATCGCCGGAATCCATACCCAACTTCTTTCCACTCCCCCCCGGGGAGTCGAAAAAAAGACACCTCCCCGGGAAAAAGACTCTAAAAAGAGACCGGATTCTGATAAAAAAGAGAAAAAGAATGAAGACAGCATATACAACGCCAGCCTGATCAGCGGACTGAAATTCCGTAGCATCGGCCCCGCTTTTTGCTCCGGACGCATCGCCGATTTCGCCGTCAACCCGAAAAACCACAGCGAATGGTATGTCGCAGTGGCTTCCGGCCATCTCTGGAAGACCACCAACAACGGAACCACCTTCGACCCGATCTTCGACCATTACGGCGTCTATTCCCTGGGATGCGTGGAGATGGATCCGAACAACACCAACGTGATCTGGGTGGGTACCGGAGAAAACAACCACCAGCGTGCCCTGGGATATGGCAATGGGGTCTATAAAAGTACCGACGGCGGGAAGAGTTTTACTTGTATGGGACTAAAAAATTCGCGACAGATCGGCAACATCGTGATCGATCCCCGGAATTCAGAAGTGGTCTATGTGGCCGCCGAGGGATCGGTCTGGGGAGCCGGCGGCGATCGCGGGCTTTACAAGACAATTGATGGCGGAAAGAACTGGAAAAAGATCCTTGAGATCAGTGAAAACACCGGTGTGAACAACATCCTGATGGATCCCCGAAACCCTGACGTTCTTTATGCAACCAGCGAACAACGCCGGCGACATGTCTTCACCAAAATCGGTGGTGGCCCTGAAACTGCTTTTTATAAATCGATCAATGCCGGCGAGAGCTGGGACAAACTGACCTCCGGTCTCCCTTCCGGAGATATGGGCGGGATCGGCCTCGCCATCTCACCCGTCAATCCCGACATCCTTTATGCCATCATTGAATCAACCCCCGACGCATCAGGTTTCTACCGCAGTATCGACCGGGGCGCCTCCTGGACGAAAATGAGCGACCATGCCGCACAAGGCCAATATTACAACGAAATCTACTGTGATCCCCAAAACCCCGATAAAGTCTATTCCGTCGAAACTGTTTCGCAGGTAACCCCCGACGGTGGAAAAACATGGAAAACCATCGGTAACAACAAACGGCACGTCGATGACCATGCACTCTGGATTGACCCCGACGACACCCGCCATTTCCTGATTGGCGGCGACGGCGGAATCTACGAAACCTTCGACGAAGGAAAAGAATTTCTCTTCAAAAGCAACCTCCCGATCACCCAGTGTTACCGGGTACAGGTCGATAACAGCCTCCCCTTTTATTATGTTTATGGCGGAACCCAGGACAACAACAGCGTGGGAGGCCCTTCCCGTACAACCGCCGGACAGGGTGTCCTTTCCGACGACTGGTTTGTCACCAACGGAGGGGATGGTTTCTGGTCACAGATCGATCCCACCAATCCGAACATCGTCTATGCTGAATCACAATATGGCGGAATGGTCCGGTATGACCGTAAAAGCCAGGAAGCAGTCGATATCCGCCCCGAACCCCGAAAAGGTGAGGATAGCTATCAATGGAACTGGAATACCCCGCTGCTGATCAGCCCCCATTCCCCTCAACGACTGTATTGCACCGCCAACAAGGTATTCCGCAGCGATGACCGGGGTAACACCTGGCAGGTCATCAGCGACGACCTTACGGCAAAGATCGACCGCAATACCTGGCCTGTCATGGGAAAATTCTGGAGTACCGATGCCGTTCAGAAAGATGTCTCCACCTCACTCTATGGAACTATCGTCTCCTTCGATGAATCACCGGTAAAAGAAAACCTCCTCTATGCAGGAACCGACGACGGACTGATCCAGGTAAGTGAAGATGCAGCAACCTGGAACCGTGCCGGTTCTTTCCCCGGTGTGCCTCCCCAGACTTACGTCAGCGATATCTTTGCCAGCAGGTTTGATGAAAACGTCGTCTTTGCGGCATTCGACAACATCCTGCGCGACGACTTCAAACCCTATCTGCTGAAGAGCACTGACAAGGGAAAAAGCTGGGTCTCCATCACCGGTAACCTCCCTGAAAACGGAACCGTCCACAGTATCCTGCAAGATACGCGCGATCCGGAGTTGCTGTTTGCCGGCACTGAATTCGGTTGCTTCGTAACCCTCGACGGGGGAAAGAACTGGATTCCCATGAAATCAGGATTACCCGATATCCCTGTCAGGGATATGGCTTTTCAATCAAGAGAAAATGACCTGGTATTGGCCACTTTCGGAAGAGGATTCTATATCCTTGACGACATCACCCCCTTGCGGCAACTTAAAAAAGAGACCCTTGATCAGAAAGGCGCACTTTTCCCGGTGAAGGATGCCCTGATGTACCTTCCCACCGACATCAAGGGAAGCCAGGGAAGTACCGTTTACATTGCTAAAAACCCAGACTTCGGCGCTGTTTTCACCTATTATGTCAAAGAAATCCCGAAGACTAAAAAAGAGCTTCGCAATGAAAAGGAAAAAGAACTTTTCAAAAAAGGAGAGCCCATTCCTCAGCCTTCCGAAACCGAACTTCGCGCAGAGAAGTTGGAGATTGCTCCTTACCTGACCTTTACCGTGAGCGATGAGAATGGATCTCCGGTACGCACGATCCACAAAACGCCCTCCAAAGGAATCAACAGGGTCAACTGGGACTTGCGCTACCAGTCAACCCGCGCCGTGGAGGCCGATCGTTTTGATCCACTCTCCGACAACGGCAGCGGCGTGTTGGCCATGCCCGGAAAATACGCGGTCACGTTATCCCTTACAGCCGGAGGAGAGACCCGTCTGTTAGCAGGACCGGTGTGGTTCCAGGCAGTACTGCTAAACAACACCACATTACCTGCTACAGATCGTCGGGGAATGGTCGCTTTCCACCGGAAAGTGGCGGAACTGACACGCATCATGCAGGGGACCGAGGCGTACGCAGAAAAACTCTCTCAAAGGGCAGGGAGCATCGTGCAGGCACTCAACAGCACCCCCGCGGCAACTCCTGAAATGATGGCCCGTGCCCGTACCATTCAATTGCAACTGGATGAAATACTCAACATCAAATTCAACCGGAACACCGGCAAGCCCAGCGATGAAGAAAACCCGCCGGCCCCGGTTCCCTTGAATGCCCGTCTGGGAAAACTGACCTGGATCAGCTGGATGACCACGTCCGAACCTACCCAAACCCAGACAGAGGCATGGCAGATCCTTCAGGATGAATTCCCGCCGGTTTATGACCAGATCAAAAAAATCGGAGAAACGGAACTTCCCTCGTTAGAAAAAACTGTTGATCAACTCGGAGCTCCGGTCACACCAGGAAGATTACCGGAATGGAAAAACCTATAGCCAAACGGTCCTATTTCCAGGATATCCTCAGCTACCTGGGAAGCAATGTTACCGTTACCATCAGCAACCTGGTGACGGGTATCATTCTCTCCAGGCTTCTTGGCGCGGCAGGTTTCGGACTTTATTCTTACCTCATCGTGGTTCCCATCATCGTGATAGGGTTTACCCAGCTGGGAGTCCGTCGAAGCGCCATCTACCATATCGGCAACAAGATCCTTCCCGAAGAGAACATTGTCTCTGCTTTGTTCATCCTCCTTCTATGGACAAGCACCCTGAGCATCATCATTTGCGGGCTGGCCTATTTCTTTTCGGAAACACAGCCATTCGACCCGCTCATCATCGTGCTGGCCCTGCTGACCATCCCCCTGCTGCTCTCGAATGTCTTTGCAGGCGGCGTTTTCTTAGGCAAGGAAGACATCCGAAGGGCCAGCATCCTCAACGCCGGCCCTACCCTTCTTACCCTCGTGCTGACCGTGTTGTTTGTCTGGGTGCTCAAACTCGCGGTGTTGGGCGCCTTCATCGCCATCTTCACCGCGAACCTGATGACTTTCATCTACTCCTATCGCACCATCCTGTACAGCTACCATTACACCATAACATGGAAATACCACGAAAGCATCATCAAAAGCATGATCAAGCTTGGACTGGTGAATGCCCTTGCCATTTTTGTAATGCAACTGAACTACCGGCTCGACATCCTGATGCTCCGGAAACTCTCCACCCTGGAAGAGGTCGGCTTTTATTCCCTGGCCATGCAGATTGCCGAACAACTATGGCATATACCGATGGCCGTCGAAAACGTCGTTCTAAGCCGAAGCGCCAACTCTCAGGATCGCTCATTAGTACACAAAACCGTCGCTTCCACCTTCAGGATCTCCTTGTTAGTAGGCCTGTTCCTGAGTATTGGGATCTTTTTTGCCGCTCCTTACCTGATCCCCTGGATTTTTGGCGAAGCCTTTGTACAAAGTGTGCCTATGATCCAGGTGGTACTTCCCGGTGTGCTCATCCTGATAGGATTCCGCATACTCAACAGCCGTCTTACCGGGATGGGAAAACCCCAAATAGCGATCTATACTTTTCTGCCTGCCCTGATTATCAACTTCCTTCTGAATCTTTTCCTTATTCCACGCTTCGGAGGAATTGGTGCGGCCTGGGCCACCAACGTAAGCTATGCCGCGGGATCCTTCTTCTTCATCCTGGTCTATTGCAGGGAAGTTAAAATGTCGTTCAGGGAGATCATCACCCTGCGCCGGAGTGATTTCTATTTTTTCAGGGATATCCGGAGTTTGGTCAAATCCAAAAAGTAAACTCAGAAAACAAAAAGGGATTGATCAAAAATCTATCATGATGCCGATGGCCGGGAGAATCGTTCCTGAAGAATTGGAGATGTCACGCAGAACATATCGTTCCTTTCCCTGATCGTCGATATACCTGACCACCGACCCGTCAGGTTGAGTGTTGACTAAGATATCCGGTTGTTCCGCTTTAAAATTTAAGACATTTTGAACATCGAGGTAAACCATCAGCGACCATTTTTTAAAATAAAAACCCTTGTCTATCCTGATATCCAATTGATTGAACGAACGCAACCGGAGGGTATTGAAAGCGTCGTAATTGAGGTAACCTTTTCCCTGAGCATCCCAGGCCGGGACAAGGCTCGATTTGTTTTCATCATAAGGCGTGAAGGGCGCCCCTCCCACGAAACGCCATTTCAGTCCGAGTTCCCAATGGTATTTGAATTTTCTTCCAACCTGAAGGCTGATCAGGTGTCGGTTGTCCCATGATGACGGGATGTATTCTCCTGCATAATTGGTGAATTCGCTGCGGACAAAAGTGTAGGAGGCCACGATGTTGAACCGGAAGAGGTCGGCGTCGCGGTAGTACAACTCGAATCCGTAAGCCCGGCCCTTCGCGGTAGAGGTGACCGCTTCATCACCAAAAGCGCCATATCCGCTCCCTTTGCTGGCGATGGCCACCGAATCAAGCAGCGAAAATGGGTAGTTCCGGTAAAACTTGTAAAATCCCTCAAGGGATATCTTTGAATTTTGCCTGGGCAGAAACTCCACACCCAAAACAATATGGTCAGCTGAAATGTATTTCAGCCCCAGCGAATCGTTGACGAGCGTTTCCCGGTTATTACGAAATCCCAGCGTAGTATATGCCGGAAGCTGATAATAACGGCCCACGTTGAAATTGAGGAACCAGTTTTTGGTAAAAGACCAGGAGGAGGAAAAGCGGGGTGAGAACTGGTTGAGCAGGTTGTTCATCCGGTTGCTGTAATTGTTGGCATCCATCCTGATCCCCAGGGAAAGGGTCAGTTTGTCGTTGAAAAAAGGTCGCGTGACCTGTCCGTTGATGTTCCATTTGAAGAGTTCGATCATGGAACTGTAATCCAGCACCTGTAAGGTGTCGCGGAAAAAAATCTTTTGATACGTCTTGTTGGTATACTTGGCGTATTCAAGGCCTGCACCGTACTGGATCTTCCAGCTTCCCAATTCGGTGATGTTCTCATAACGCAGCTTGTTTTCAATCTCACGCGATTTATAGCTGAGAATCAGACTGTCGGGTACCTCCTCATTGTTGAGGTACTTGGTTTGCTCATTGTTGAGCATATTGCGGCTCACAATCCAGGTTCCGTAACCCTTTTCCCTGAAATGGCGGTACGTTGCACCGATCGCATAGCTCCACTGGTTGATGACCGGAAGGTTCCCGAGCAGGTAAGTCTGGTAATCGGTAGGATTCTTGATACCTGTGTTAAGTGCTGAATTATCCAAGGCTCCGATGGAGATAAAGGTCAGTTGATCGCGGTTTTTCAGATTAATTTTATATTTGATCTGATAATCGTTATAGGTAGGGAGGAACGGGAGTTTCAGGGCTGTGAAAAGCAACTGGAGATAGGATCTCCTGACAGAAAAGACCAGGGAAGAATTTTTGGTGATGGGCCCGTTCAATGTCAGGGCAATATCGCTCGACCCGATGGAAAAGCGCCCTCCGAATTTATCGCGTTTCCCGTCGATCTGTTTCAGTTCCATGATCGAACTCAGGGCGTTACCACGGCTTGCCGGGAAGGAGCCGGAATAGAGTTCAACGTCGCGGATAAAATCGGTGTTGATGATCCCGGTAGGTCCTCCCGAAGCGCCCTGGGTAGAGAAATGGTTGATGTAAGGTATCTCGATCCCGTCAAGATAAAAACGGTTCTCACTGGGGCCCCCTCCCCTGATGATGATGTCATTGCGAAAAGAAGGGGTTGAGGCGACTCCCGGTAAAGATTGGATTACCCGCGAAATATCGCGGTTGGATCCGGGGCTTCGCTCGATTTCCTGAATGGTAAGGGATTGCATTGAAACCGGGCTCTCCTCCTTCCGGGTGATGACATCAGGGCGTACCTCCACCGCTTCAAGGCTGATGACCAATTCATCCATCAGGATGTCAATATACACCGGATGGGCACGGGTCACCAGAAAATCCTCTGTTATGAACTTTTTAAATCCCACCGATGATGCTGCCAATTTGACATATCCCGGTTCCACGTTGTTCAGGGTAAAATAACCATCCGGGTCGCTGGTGGTTCCAAGGGTGGGCTTGCCATCAATGATGATGTTGGTAAAGGGAATCGGCTCATTGTTTTTATGGTTCAGTACCCGGCCTTTGATCGTTCCGGTTTGACCTGTAACGAAAAAATGGAAACCCACCGTTAGTAAAAAAAGAAGAAGAACACGTTGCATAAGTAGTTTTTCAGATAATAGCGGCCCTTGTTTAGAATGAGTATTGACAAGGATCATGCCATTTTGTATGTATCTGTTTTTGTTTGTGTTAGAAGGTGTGTTATCACGGATGCAGGGTACGGGCCAAATCGCGGTAATAAGCGCTCCGTCGTGTTTCACCCCTGCTTTCCAGGAGGGCTGACAGCCTCATGTAAAAAGCCGAATCGGGATATAACCAGGCAGCCTTTTCGAGGTAAAGAATGCCGCGCGTGGTATCGGTAACAGAAAGATAATAATTGCCGGCAACCGTATTGGCGTTGACTGATTTTTCAAGGTGCGGAATATCGCTTTTCAACAGGTCCGACTGGCTCCTCCAGTCCTGATTCCGTGTCAGTGTATGAATTCCGGCCGGAAGAAGCAAGATAAAGAGCAGACCAAATATTTTCAAACGAACATCCATTTCAATGGTAAGACTTTTCGGATCTGTCCTGACCAGGAAAAAAATCAGGGTGATCATGGCCATGGAGAACCCAAAGGAGGCTGTCAACGCGTACCTTTCTCCCACAATACCCGGTAACGGGAAAAAGAAATTGGAATAAGGCAGGATGGCTGCAAGGAACCACAGAATTGAAAAAGAGAAAAGTCCTTTGCTCCGGTACCTCGACAAAGCAATAAAAAAGAGGATGGAAAAAATCAGAATAGAGAGCATCACCCGGAAGCCCGAAGGATGCAGTACAGGAAGGGTGTCGTACCCATAATAAAAGAGCAATGGAAAGGTATAGAAGAGCATCCGCAGGTAAAAAAGCAGGGTTACCCAGCCGGCGCTAAAACTACTTTCGCTTCCATTTCCTCCAAACAAGGGATTGTCGATGAAATCCAAAGACCCTGCCAGGGTTACCAACCCGTTCCGGATCAGAAAATGGCAGGCGATGGCAACAACCACCAGCGGAAGGTAAAAAGTGAGGAAAGTTTTTCGGGCAGCGTTTGAAAAAAAACGGAAAACCAGGGGGAATAAAAGAAGGAAGACTAATATCGAGGGGCTGCAAAGATAGCCGGTCAGAAAGAGGGCTGTGGCGGCGACTACCCGTGTCATCATTTTCGTTGCCAGGTAATTCAACATCAACCACATACAGGCCATGCCTCCTGTAAAAGCCAACAGTTCACCCCGGTAATTGAGGTTGGCTACCACCTCGGTGTGCAATGGATGAACCACAAAGAGCAGGGCGATGAGAAAAGGGTATAGGATATTATAATCTTTCAACAATCTTTTCAGGGTAAAAAAGACCAACATCGAAAGGAAGCCATAGATCAGTACATTGACCCCATGGCTAAGCGGCGTGTACCAATTACCCGCCCACTGTTCGAGCGGGAAGAGGTATCGGATGGGAACCGGCAGGGCGTCCGTCCGGGGATAAAGCAAGGTATCCGTAGCAGGATGAGTGGCGATGGTATTGCCATAGAGCACCCAGGCGAAAAGAAAGAAGAAGAGCCCGAAGAGATGGTTGGCCCTTGTCGGCCTGTACGGCAGAATTTTCTCCTTTTTCTTTCTTTTTTTTCCAGGCTGTTGAGTACTCTTTTTTCTGACCGGATGAATATGTTCTTTTTTTCGGATCATGGATGGTAAAATCCATTAAAGATAGGTCTGTTTCAGGAAATAAATTGTTGAAGGGTCCTGGTGATCCGGATAAAATCATCGATGGTAAGTCGTTCGGCACGAAGTTCGAGCAGCGGGACAAGGGAGGGTGTTTCCTGAAGAAGATGGCTGCCGGGTAAGGGTTTCAGCGCGTTGCGAAGGGTTTTCCTCCGCTGGTTGAAGGCCGTTTTCACAACCCTGAAAAAGAGTGTTTCATCACATCCTAAGGAGGTGACACCATTGCGGCGTAAACGGATGACGGCCGATTTAACCTTGGGAGGAGGTGAAAAAACCTGTTCCCCGACGGTAAACAGGTAGTCGGTCTCAAAAAACGATTGGATCAACACGCTCAGGATACCGTAAACTTTACTCCCCGGGGGAGCAGTGATCCGGTCTGCCAGTTCCTTTTGGAACATACCGATCGTTTCGGGAATCCGGTCACGGAAGGCCAACACCCGGAATAAGATTTGGGAGGAGATATTGTAAGGGAAATTCCCTATGATGGAAAAGCGAGGACCCTGCGCAGCGGGAAGTTCTTCATTTGGTCGTGAGCCAATGGCTTTTTCCGGAGGGAAAGCAGCGAGGTCATATTTCAGGAAATCGGCTTCGATCAACCGTTCCCTGATGTCGGGAAAAGCTGATCGCAGGTAGGTTGCTGCCTCCCGGTCCACCTCCATGAACCAGGTTTCAAAACGGTCGTCGTGAAGCAGGTGCCGCGAAAGAGCGCCTGTCCCGGGTCCCACTTCTAAAACCAAAGGATAAGCGGGGTTGAGATATCCTGCAATCTTACGGGCGATGTTGTCATCCCGCAGAAAATGTTGTCCCAAAGACTTCTTTGGTCTGACCATAGATTTCCTGGTTAAACCTTTTTTAAACATTCAGTCATTCATCCCGTCTCCTCTGAGGTACCTGAATCTTTTCCGGGCATCCTGTACAAAGATACTTCCCGGGTATTTCTCCATCAACTCCTGGTACAAGGCCATGGCTCGCTCCTTATTGTTAAGGAAGCGTTCGTTGATTCTCGCATTTTCCATTATTGCTTCATCAGCCAAAACTCCGTCAGGGTATTGTTCCTTGAGCAGGCTGCAAAGGGAATCCGCCTTGGCGTACCATCCCATTTTTTCAGCAATCTGCGCTTTTTTAAGCAGGACATGTTGCAGGATCGGATGGTCGGGAAAAAGCAGGGTCAGGGAGTCCAATGTTTGATAAGCTTTGAGTGGTTCCAGCCGGTAATTCAGGAGATCAGCCCGTGCGTACAGACCCAGCGCAACTGTATTGCTGTCGGGATCGTAACTCTCAGAGATCAGGAGGGAGAGAGCAATGGCATCGTTGGCGATCAACCGTGAAGTGGATGCTTTCAGGATGTCAGCCTGGGCCTGTGCCCATTTGAATTCTCCGATATAGAAGGATAACATGGCATTGCGGAATTTCGCCTCCTGCCCCATGACATCGTTTCTGAATTCCTTGTAAACCTGTTGGTAAAGCAAGGTTGCCTCCCAGACGTCGTCGTTCAGCAGGAGGATATCGGCCAGTTCGAGTTTACATTCAGCTTTTTCCAAGGGGCTGATCCCGACGATCGTGATGGCCTTTTCCAGCAATTCAGTGGCTTCCTCCGGTTTTTTAAGATAAAAAGCATCCAGATGGGCCAAATTCCTGATCAGGGTTACATTTTCAGGATCTTCCGGCGTCTCCCCGATGGCTTCTTTCAACTCCTTTTCCAGGATTTCGAGTTGGTTCCCGGGAACCGATGGTTCAGAAATCGCGATCCGGTAGCGTGTATTGATCAGCTCGCGGCGACCGAGTTCGTAAAACGGCCCTGATGGTCCCCTGGAGATCAGGTATTGGTAACAATCCACTGCCAGTTGATAATCTTCGTTGGCCACCGCCAATGCCGCCAGATCGGCCAAACGGGTGCCATCCTCCCGGAGCCGCCGGTCCAGTGCTTTGGCCTGAACAAAAGCAAGCTGGAAATCCTTCTGTTGGATTGAATACCACCAGAGCAGTTCCGCGTACCAGGTTTTGTCGGGATAATGTTGTACCCGAGAGAGGAGTACCTTCCGAAACCGTTCATTTTTTTCATTGTTGATATCGTTGGAAAGCACCATCTGCAAACGATCCTGAACCGTTTTGAGGTACGACGGGTTGATCTCCAGCAAGTCGAGGTACTGTTCCATGACACTCGAAAAATCGCCCATCCGTTCATAGACCGCGGCCATCTCCACTGCAAAGGGATAGGTGTTTCCCAACAATTCTCGTCCTCTGAGGTAAGTTTTGATAGCCCATTCATATTCTCCCCTGGCAATGAAGGTGTTGGCCAGATCAATAACCTGTTGCTGGTTGGGCGACAGCTCCCGGATCACCTCTTCGAAGATCTTTCTGGCTTTTTCAGTATTCCCTTCCCGGTTCCTGAGATAGCCCATATCGACCTGGTAACGGAGGGCACCGGGTTCGGCTTTTTGTTGCTTGCGGATTAGTTTTTCGGCTTTGTCGAAATCCCCCGTTTCTAACCTGCAGAAGAGTAAATACTGATAGTAATTGTTGCCGGGTTTCTTTTGGTACAACCGTTCAAACAGTTCAGCGGCCTTGTCGTAATCGCGGTTTTGATAAAACTGAATGGCTAATTGCTCTTCATTGCCCGGTTGGGGTGCATTTTGCTGAAAGGGCAGGGGCGCGGGCCTGTCGGGACGTAAATCCTGGGCCTGTAAGACGGTTATCGGACTTTGGCCGGCAACGAGGGAAAGGAAGATCAATAGCAACCGGTAAGCAGTTTTTGTCATTTTACCGGATCCTTATCAGGGTTCAGAAATTGAAAGGCAAACCAGGAGAGGATGCCCATTCCGGTTATGAGTGATTGTTCATCAACATCGAAGGTATTGGTATGGAGGTTTGAATTGATGCCCGTGGAGGCAGCGGTGATGCCGAGCCGGTAAAGGCAAGCCGGAAGACGTTGAGCAAAATAAGAAAAATCCTCCGCAGTCATGCGGGGTTCGAGTTGCCTGACATGGTCTTTTCCCAGGTAATCTTCCGCCCACCGTTGCAGTTGACCTGTCACCCCCGGATCGTTCACCAGCGCCGGGTAGCCGTGGGCGATGCGTACTTCGCAGGTAGCGCCCATCCCTTCGGCGATGGCGGTGGCGATCTTCTCAATTTTCCGGTGAATCTCTTTTCTCCAGGACTCATTATACGTCCTTACGGTCCCTTCCATTTTCACTTCATCGGGCAGGATGTTGGTTCTGCCTTCTCCGATGATCTTACCAACCGAAACCACCGAAGGGATCACAGGGTCGGCATTCCGGCTGACGATCTGCTGCAGGGCCACCACGATATGTGATGCGATCAGGATGGGATCGATTACCTGGGCTGGTGTAGCGGCATGACCTCCTTTGCCTTTGACGGTGATGAAAAATTCGTCGGTAGAAGCCATGTAAGCCCCCGGACGGAACCCGATATCGCCTGATTCCATATTGTTGATGACATGCTGGGCGATAATCACTTCCGGCTCGGGGTTTTCGAGAATTCCTGCTTCGATCATCTGAATGGCACCTCCCGGGTAGGTTTCTTCAGAGGGTTGAAAAATCAGTTTGACCGTACCGGAGAACCGCTCCCGGAGTCCC
>Ga0209098_1000884_pt1 | contig 30879 bp, 27 predicted proteins | sample AD_JPNHW1_MetaG_FD_184429 | JGI IMG/M metagenome (GOLD analysis project Ga0209098, IMG submission 184429) | Active sludge microbial communities of municipal wastewater-treating anaerobic digesters from Japan - AD_JPNHW1_MetaG (SPAdes) (version 2) | ecosystem: Engineered > Bioreactor > Anaerobic...
CAAGAGGCACGGCATCTCCATGCTGGTCATCTCCAAGCTGGTGCGCATGACCGGCGGCACCAACCTGCACACGGGAAGCTACATGGGCAAGATGGCGCGCGAAACGTTTGAAAATGATCTTTGCCGTGATGCCCTGCGAGAGGAGTGGCATGGCTACAAGAGGGTCTTCCCGGTGGCATCATGCGGGGTTTATCCAGGGAAAGTTTATGGAAACCTGGACGGCTACGGCATCGACTGCATCGTTCAGGCGGGAGGCGGAGTACGCGGCCATCCCGATGGAACCACCGCCGGGGCAAGGGCTATGGTGCAGGCAGCAGATGCCTGGAGACTGCAAATCCCCTTAAAAGAATATACAAAAGACCACAGAGAGCTAGAAGCAGCCTTGAAATTCTGGGGATCTTAGGGAGAAAGCCAATACTCAGCCCTCTCCTCAAATCAAAACCGAAGAGTTTATATTGGTAGATGAGGATGGATCAGAACGTTTATCACGAGCCAAAAGTGATGTAGCGCTGTTTGAAAAACGGAAGAGGTGTAGTGAGGGAAGAAGTAGAGGGATCAGATGGCTAGAGACGATATCTTATCGAAAATTAAATCGGCAGAGGCTGAAGCCAAGGCAGCAGTCCAGCGAGCCTTGGACGAAAAGGAAAAAAGAATAGCCGCTGCCACTACTGAAGCTGCAAACCTCGTCAAATCCGCCGAGACTGATGCACAGGACTACTATAACAAGAGCGTTGCTAAAGCCGAGAACGATGTAAAAGCCAAGAAAACATCGATCGTCAACAGCGGTGAGAAGAGTGTTAGCTCGATGAGCGGCAGCGCTAGTGCGAAGCTGGACAAAGCAGTTGAATATCTGATAAAGGAGTTCATGGGGTTGTTACATGCTTAGGCCCGTAAAGATGAGTCGTGTAGTCGTCGCCGGGTCAAAGAGCGTAATATCTCCAGTCGTAGAAAAGCTGCATGAGTTGCGCCTGCTTCATATTGTTAACTATAATGGCAGCCAACCTCAGTTTGAGCTAGGCAAGCCCATTGGCAAAGCCAAAGAGTACTCCGAGGATCTCATCAAGCTCAGATCAATAACCAGATACCTTGATCTGAAAAACAAGGCTCCTGATAAGACCTATCCTGAGAGCCAGGTTCTATCGGAGATGGATAATCTTCTCAACAACATCGGTGCAGATGTTACTGCTACCTTTGAGCGTATCACTGCAATCGAAGCAGAAGTTAAATCCAAGCAGGATCAGATCAAAGCTCTGACCCCGCTCGCAGTATTGCCTTTGCCATTAGATGCTTACTATGGTTATGAATCTCTGGCGACCTTCGTCGGCACGGCAAAAACACCAGTTGATGCCGATGTAGCGAAGGTGTCTCCGGTAAATGAGATCTATTCCGGAAGCGCCAAGAATGCAACTTTTGTAGCTGTATTTGTGCCTGCAGATAAGGCCGGCGAGGTATCTTCTGTCCTCTCTGAGCATGGATTTTCGGAACTATCCGTACCCAAGCTCGAGGGCAATGTTGACGCGGCTATTGCTACTCTTGAAGGCAGCATCAAATCTCTGGAAGGCGAAAGAGCGCCCCTCCAAAAGAAGCTTGCCGACATAAAGAAGCAATATGAAGATCTGATGCTGGCTACTGATGAGTTCCTGTCCATGGAAACCCGCAAGACCGAGGCACCACTCAGGTTTGCTGAGACGGATAACGCCTTCGTCATTGATGGATATGTTCCGGCAGATCAGTTCAGCAGGCTCAAGAGCGAGCTGGAGAGCGCATCCGGCGGCAAGATCGAAGTTTCCTTGATCGCGGACAAAGAAGCGGATGATCTCGTTGAGAAAGGCGAAGACGTGCCGAGCCAGATGGATAATCCCAGCTTGGTTAAGCCCTATGAGCTGATCACAAGGCTGTTCGCTATTCCCGAGTACAAGGAATTTGACCCGTCGTTGCTGATATTCGTATTCTTCCCAATCATGTTCGGCATGATTCTGGGAGATATCGGCTATGGCGTGATGACACTGCTTGTCCTGATGATGCTCAAAAAGAAGTTCAGAACTCCAGGCTGGCAGCAGTTGATCAACGTCGTCATGGTCGGTGGCGTTTGGGCGATCATCTTCGGAGTCTTCTTCGGCGAAATATTCGGCCCGCTGGGTCTGTGGGGCAGAATAATGGGACAGCTTTCCGAGCATGAGATCGAGCTGGCAAAAGAGGCTGGTCTCTATTTCGGTGAAGGTGTTTTCGGCTCGCTGGGAAGGTTGGGCCCGCTGGGCATATTCCCGTTGGATCGTCTGGCAACTAATGCGGTTTTGCTGTTGATCGGAACCAGTATCTTTATCGGCGTCATTCATTGCAGTGTTGGTTCCATTCTCGGTATCAAGACTGAGCTGAATTACGGCGAAAAGAAGCATGCCTATTTCGAGAGGCTGCCTGTAATGCTCTTCCAGGTGTTCTTCTGTTTAGCTCTCCTGGGATTGATCATGGGACAGTCGATATTGACGTATCTGGGCATCATCGTAGTAGTAGTCTCAATAGTGATGCTGGTTATGGGTCCGGAAGGCGCTATGGGTCTGGCTCACGTGCCATCGTATGTGAGCAATCTGATCTCATATCTCAGGCTTCTGGCCATTGGCCTGGCATCAGTAGGTCTGGCTTATGCTGCTAACCAGCTGGCATTCTATGTCATAATGCCCATGCTGAGCGGCGGAGCGACCAACAGTGCAGAGTTCACGATACCGGCCATCATTGCAGGTATCATGATCCTGGTGGTAGTGCACTTCATCAACTTCCTGCTGGGAATTCTGTCTCCCTTCATGCATCCTCTCAGGTTGCATTACGTGGAGATGTTCACCAAGTTCTACAGCGCACATGGTGGTGGAGTGGAGTATAGTCCCTTCGGACATGTCCGGAGGTTCTTGAAGGCATGAATTCAGTAGTTCGAATTGAGAAATCGAGTTGTAATATTCATATAAAGGAGGATTGAGGAAAATGGCAGTTGTAGCAGATGCAGGAGTATTGTACGGATTGTTGGCTGTTGGCGCAGGACTTGCTACTGGATTGGCAGGCATTGGTGCTGGTGTTGGTGAGCAGGGTATCGGCGCAGCTGTGGTGGGCGTCGTGGCTGAAGAGCCCGGATTCCTGGGCAAGGGTCTGTTCCTGATGCTTCTGCCCGAGACACTGATCATCTTCGGTCTCGCCGTATCGCTGATTCTGATGTTCGCCTGGACACCTTTTGCTGGCATCGTGACACCTTAAATTAGCCATTTCCAAGGGTGTGAGAGGCAATGGCACTAGATGCAGTGGTTGAGTCAATTCTAGCAACCAGCAAGGACAAGGTCGCTCAGATAAACGGTGAGGCAGACCAAGAGGTTGCAAAGATACTCAATGAAGCTAGGGAACGTGCCGCAGAGATAAAGTCCAGAAAAGAATCGGAGGTTGGACATACGGTTGAGGCTATCGAGCGCAGGGAGATCTCTAGCGCCAATCTCGAAGTCAAGAGGTCGGAGCTGAATGTTCACAAGGATCTCCTTGAGAAGGCCAGAAATAAGCTTCTTGAGAAGCTGCAGAATCTTCCCAAGAAGGATAACGAGGCCATGCTCAAGAAGCTGCTCGAGCCCCACGATCTCAAGGAGATGAAGGTCTATTCCAATAAGAGAGACGAGGCCTTCATTTCCTCTCTCGCCTCAAAATACGGCGGGAATCTGGACATCATAGGCGGCGCTGTGGTTGAGAGCAACGATGGTGCTCTACGTTACGATTTAACCTACGAAACTCTTGCGCGTGAGGTCTTTAATAACCGCATGAAAGAGGTTTCCAGGATCTTATTCGGGTGAGGACGATGCCTGTACTACGTTTGCCGAAGTTCGGTTTACCGGTGAAGTACGCTTACATCACGGGCAGAGTCCGGGCGATGAAGACCAAGCTCATCCCGGCGGAGATGTACGCCAGGATGATGAATATGGAAATGGCTGAGATCGCTCGTTACCTGGAAGAGACCCAGTACAAAGATGAGATCGACGCGCTATCCAAGGATTACTCCGGTGTGGATCTTATTGAGCACGCCACCTTTGCCAACCTGGCAAAGACCTTCAGGAAGCTTGAGGAGGTTTCAATCGATGAGCCTTCATTCCTGATTCTGGAGTACCTAAGGCGCTGGGATGTATGGAACATCAAGACCATCCTGCGCGGCAAGTTCTATGGGGCCACGGACACCGAGATCGTAAAACATCTGGTGCCTGCTGGTGAGTTATCTGCAGAGTACCTTGAAGAGCTGGCCAAAAAGGATTCCATAACCGACATCATATCGGCCTTTGATGGGACCGATTACTCCAGCGCACTGGCGCAATACGACGGCAAGAATTTGGCATCGCTCGAGAACGCTCTGGACAAGCTCTATTACTTCAGAATGGAGAGGGCTGTGGGCGGAACTCTATCTGTGGGCGGAGGCCTGCTGCTCAAATACGTTCGGAGAGAGGTAGACATAAGAAACCTGATCACCCTCTTCAGGATGAACAAGGCAGGCGTCGATGCGGCAGTGATACAGGAGAATCTCATCCCCGGAGGCAAGCTGCATGGAGAGCTGAGCCGCATGGCTGGACAGCCGTTCGGCGAGTTCCTGCGTGGGCTTGAAGGCTATCCGTTCTGGTCCTCCATCTCTGACATCGCATCTGCAGATATGGATGCAGTCAGCAGAGTTGAAGCCAGGCTGAAGGCTTATCTCATCCGGTATGCATGGGCTCTTTCAAACTATCATCCGTTATCTATCTTGCCGGTGCTCGGCTATATGGTGAGCAAAGAGACTGAAGTTTCCAACCTCAGGAAGATTGTAAGAGGAAAGGAAGCCGGACTTCCTGCTGAACTCATTGAGGAGCAAGTGGTGGTGGCCTAAAATGGAGATTGCTTTTGTAGGAGGCAGCGATAGCGTCCTCGGGTTCAATCTGGCAGGAATAAAGAAATCCTATCCGGCTAACACTGAAGAGGAGCTGGTCTCAAAGATTGGCGACGTCATAGCTGATTCCAATGTGGGGATATTAGTCCTTAAGCAGTCGGACTACAATAGGCTCCCCAAGAGACTCCAGGAGCAGCTGTCCGAGTCTATCAAGCCTACAATTGTCGCTATCGGAACCGAGCAGAGCACAGAGATGAGAGAGAAGATTAAAAGGGCAATAGGTGTTGATTTATGGAAGTAGGGAAAGTAAAGCGAGTCGCCGGACCACTGGTTCAGGCAGTCGGCCTGAAGTCTTCCATGTACGACCTGGTATTGGTCGGCGAGGAAGGGCTGATGAGCGAGGTCATCGGCATTTCCGGCAATAAACATATCATTCAGGTATACGAGGATACGGGCGGCGTGCGGCCAGGCGAGCCCGTCAAGGAGACAGGCGCTCCGCTCGTGGCACAACTGGGCCCAGGCATTCTGACCCAGATTTACGACGGTATCCAAAGGCCGCTGCCAAAGCTGGCAGAGATGTCCGGAGACTTCATCAGCCGAGGACTGTTCGTCGACGGCATTGATCACAAGAAGAAGTGGGAATTCAAGCCTGTAGTCAAAAAGGGTGATGTACTCAAGCCCGGCCAATGCTTTGGTGAGGTTCAGGAGCAGTTGCTCATCAAGCATAAGATCATGGTCCCACCAAAGCATAAGGGTGGAGCGGTCAAGGAGATCTATTCCGGAAACTTCAATGTCGATGAGACTGTGCTCGTCTTAGAGGACGGAAGCAAGCTCACCATGATGCACAAGTGGCCGGTAAGACAGGCTAGGCCTGTTGCAGAGAAGCTTGCGCCTACCATCCCCCTGAGGACCGGTCAGAGAGTCGTTGACGGATTCTTCTCCCTGGCCAAGGGTGGAACTGCAGCCATTCCCGGCGGATTCGGTACCGGAAAAACGGTTATGCAGCAGACCCTGTCCAAGTGGGCAGATGTCGACATTGTGATTTACGTGGGATGCGGCGAGCGCGGCAATGAGATGGCCGATCTGCTGCATGAGTTCCCAGAGTTGCAAGACCCCAGAACCGGCAGACCGCTCATGGAGAGGTCTATCGTTTACGCCAATACCTCCAACATGCCTGTGGCTGCTCGTGAGGCATCCATTTACACCGGAATGACCACCGCTGAGTACTACAGGGATATGGGATACGATTGCTTGATGACCGCTGACTCCACCTCCAGGTGGGCAGAGGCCATGAGAGAGATGGGCTCCCGTCTAGAAGAGATGCCTGGTGAAGAAGGTTATCCCGCTTACCTGGGCGCAAGGCTTGCCGACTTCTACGAGCGTGCCGGACGTGCCGAGGTCCTCAACGGCGGACAGGGCTCAGTCAGCATCGTGGGCGCAGTGTCCCCCGCTGGCGGAGATTTCACCGAGCCTGTTACTCAGAACACCCTGAGAATGGTCAAGGTATTCTGGGCGCTGGACTCCAAGCTTACACAGCGCAGACACTTCCCATCAATCAACTGGCTGGATTCCTATTCGCTTTACGACCAGACGCTTGAGCCCTGGTTCGTAGAGAACGTCAGCCCGGATTGGAACAAGAACAAGAGGCGCGCGATGGCCATTCTGCAGGAGAATGCCGAGCTTGAAGAGATTGTGATGCTAGTCGGTTCCGATGCCCTTCCTGAGGATCAGCAGATCACCCTGGAAGTAGCAAGGATGATCATCAACTTCTGGCTTGCACAGAGCGCTTTCCACCCCGTGGATACATTCGCTCCCTACAAGAAGCAGTTCGATCTCCTGGCGGCCATTCTCAGGTTCAGGGACTATGCCTTCGATGCCGTTCAGAAGGGCGTACCTGTAGCTCAGATCACATCCGTTCCATCTAAGGATGCACTGGCTAAGGTGAGACTGGAAGCAGAGTATGAGCCCATCCTGGCAAAGGTTATGGCTCAGATGGATGCCGAGTTCAAGGCACTGAAGTGAGGTGGGTTCAAAATGACAAAGGAATACAAGACTATTACTGAGATCTCCGGACCACTCCTCTTCGTGGAGAAGACAGAGCCTGTGGGCTACATGGAGCTCGTGGAGATCAGAACGGGCGGAGAGTTGAAGAGAGGACAGGTGCTGGATTCCTCCGATGAGATCGTGGTTATCCAGGTATTCGAAGGAACCGGCGGCCTGTCCAAGGATTCAGCCGTCAGTTTCACCGGAGACGTCATTAAGATGCCTCTGTCTCCAGCTATCGTGGGACGCGTTCTATCAGGATCCGGAAAGCCCAGAGACGGCGGCCCGGAGATTGTGCCTGAGGTATTGAGAGATATTGCAGGAGCTGCCATCAATCCAGCTTCCCGCGAGAAGCCGCGAGCTTTTATCCAGACCGGCATTTCCACCATCGACGGCACAAACACACTGGTTCGCGGCCAAAAGCTGCCCATCTTCTCTGGTGCAGGTTTGCCCCACAACGATCTTGCTCTGCAGATTGCAAGGCAAGCCAAGGCTCTCGGAGAAGCCGAGGCCTTCGCAGTAATCTTCTGCGCCATGGGCATCACCAACGAAGAAGCCCAGCACTTCCTGGAGGACTTCGAGAGAACCGGTGCTCTGGAGAGAGCCGTGGTGTTCCTCAACCTGGCAGACGACCCTGCTGTGGAGAGGATTCTTACACCCAGACTAGGACTGACCACAGCCGAGTATCTGGCTTTCGATCTGAACATGCACGTGCTCATCATCTACACGGACATGACCAACTACTGCGAGTCTCTGAGGCAGATGGGCGCAGCTCGTGAAGAGGTGCCCGGACGACGCGGCTATCCCGGTTACATGTACACTGATCTTGCCATTCAGTACGAGAGAGCCGGAATCATCAAGGGCAGAAAGGGTTCCATCACCCAGTTCCCCATTCTGACCATGCCCGGCGACGACATCACTCACCCCATACCGGATCTGTCCGGGTACATCACCGAGGGTCAGATCCTCATTTCCCGAGAGTTGCACAGAAAGGGCATTTATCCGCCCGTCGACATTCGACCTTCTCTTTCCCGGCTGATGAACTCCGGTATTGGCAAGGGTCATACTCGCGAGGATCACAGAGCAGTATCGGATCAGCTCTATGCATACTATGCAGAGGGCAACGATCTGCGCGGCCTCGCAGCTATCGTCGGCAAAGAGGCTCTCTCTGAACGTGATAAGCTCGTCCTGGAGTTCGCAGATAAGTTCGAGAAGAGATTCGTTAATCAGGGCAGAGATGAGGACCGGTCTATCTTCGATACCCTCCAGATTGGATGGGAACTGCTGGCAGATCTGCCTGAAGCGATGCTCACCAGGATTGACGACAAATACATCAAGCAATACCATCCCAAGTACGCGGCAAGCGCAGCGAAGAAGTGAGATCATGCCTGTAATTCGAGGAACTAAGCCGACCAGAGCAGTGCTGATCGCTCTCAAGAAAAGGATGAAGATCGCGAAAACTGGTCATTCGCTCCTCAAAATGAAGCGTGACGGCCTCATGATTGAGTTCTTCGAGGTGCTAGCCAAGGCCAAAACAGTCAGAAAAGAGCTGGTTGAAGCTCTGATCGCAGCTGAGCAGAGACTTCAAATGGCTATGGCAGTTGAGGGAACAGTGGCCATCGGTAGTGTGGCCTATTCCCTTCAAAAAGAGCCTATCATCCAGCTTGAATCCAGAAACATCATGGGTGTAGTGGTTCCCAAGATCGCGGCAGAAGCCGTGCAGAAGAAGATGTTCGAGCGAGGCTACGGCATCATCGGGACCAGCGCAGCCATTGATGAGGCAGCTGATGCCTATGAGAAGCTGCTTGACAAGATCATCCTGGCAGCAGAGGTAGAGACCGCCATGATAAGGCTCGTCGAGGATATCGACAGCACCAAGAGGCGTGTCAATGCTCTGGAGTTCAAGGTGATTCCCGATGTCAAGGACACTATCAAGTTCATCAGCATGGCCTTGGAGGAGATGGAAAGGGATAACCTGGTCAAGATGAAGATGCTCAAGGGCAAGTCCGAGAGGAAAGCCGCAGCCGAAGAAGCCAAGAAAGAGGCAGAGAAGGCAGCGGCTGCAAAAGCTTCAGCTTGATCGTCTGGCTATGTCCAACTGGTTTGAGCGAAAAACGGAAGACTGGTTTGGAACGCCTGAGAAGAAGATGCGTCTTCTTCAGTGGTTGGTGTACATCACCAACCTCTATATTATTTTTGGAATATTTGTTCTTATCTGGATTCTCTATGGGAAGTATATCATGAGGGCCTGGCAATATTATACTCAGTAATGATGATCATATCTAGGCAATCATATTTCAGCAGTCTGTAATATAACCATAAATGCATAAGTCCTTTAGATCAGATATCTCCTTCTGGGTCATTTCATTAATGCTTTGCGAATTATAACTTCCGATCAAATCTAAATAGACATATCCGCCTTTAATCAATACATCCTTTCCTTTAAGGCTGCTCTTTAAATCATCCATCAGATAAGCATATTGTCCGGCATTTAGTCCTGAAGCATCCACATCAGCCAGGTTTATCCTATCGTTTCCAATTAAAAGACAGGATGGAGAGATCACATCCGTGATAGTGCCCTGCATATCGAAATCTGCGGCCTGGAGCAACAAAATCATAGGTATTAGCGATAGAGCATTCATGAACTGCAATCAGGCTGCTCTCTCAATATAAATATATTCATCTTGGCCTGCTTTTCCATTCGATATAATGCCCAAGCATCAACAGGACTAGATTTTTAGCATTGACGCCGCCGCGGTTTCCTTCCTCTGGGCCATTCGATAACCGGTGACCACCAATCTCCTTCCTGATAAAGCAGCGTCGGTCTGCAAATCGCCTGTGTCCACCAATAGTCGCGGCAGCTCAGCCAGCTTATGGGGAGTGGATACTATTATTAAATTCTCTTCTCCTATACGCTCTATGACAGCGGCACTGATCTGCTGGCTGCCCCTCCCCAGAATGAAGCCCTGAGCGCCAATCGGGCTGAGAATGATCTTAACCGCCGTCTCATTTTCCAGCATGGCCAGCAGATCCTTCTCGGAGGCGTCCTTGATGAGCAGCTTTCCGTTCTTTACGACATCCACTCCGAGCAGCGTCTTCTCGATGCCGAGCACTTCGGCTATCCTGGCAGTGGTTGTGCCTGCTCCCAAAATATAAGCCGAACCGTCTCTCATGAATTCTGCGGCGAAGAGAGCTATCTGATCCTTGAATTCTTCTTCGTTTCTGGAGCTGTAGATCCTCTTTTTCTCCTGCACCAGTGCGGGCCGGTAAGGCGTGCGTGATACAGCATAAAGCCTGGTCTGCAGTTCTCCGGCTCGATAAAGCTCCTCATCCACATCTACGATCTCTGTCTCTCTCGCTTCCAGCTCGCCTCTCACATAGCCGATAGCCAGCTCTGCGGCAGCCTGAGGGCTGATGGCAAAAACACCGGAATGCATTTTAACTCCCGCAGGAATTCCGAGCATGGGCAGCATTCCCACAACTCCGGCAATATCCCGCGCAGTTCCGTCTCCCCCGCAGAAAAGAATCAAATCGACATTTTGATCCAGAAATTGCTGGCATGCATGGTTTGTGTCCTGGGAGCTGGATCTTTCACCGGTTCTGGCTCTGTAAACTACCTCAAATAACAAGCCGCTCTTCTCAAGCTCGCTTTCGCCCATTTCGCCGCTGGCTGTATAAAAAAAGAGATCCTCCGCCGCGGTGGAAAGCAATTGCAGGCAGAGGCGTGCTCGTGATGCAGCCAGCGGTTTTGCCCCTCTGGCTGCTGCATCATCTGCCAGGCCATCTGTTCCCTTCAGGCCCACTGATCCCCCCATTCCGGCAATGGGGTTGATAACAAAGCCTATCTTTCCTGTTCTTTTTGCCATCAAACCTTTGGCAATTTGGCCAGCGATTGCTTGACAAGATCTGCAGGATACTCGTAATCTGCCAGCAAGCCGTCGTTATAGGCATCGTAGGCAGCCAAGTCGAAGTGACCGTGTCCGGTGAGGGAGATGAATATCGTCTTGGCTTCTCCCGTCTTCTTGCATCTGAGCGCTTCGTCTATGGCCGGCTTGATGGCATGCGATGCCTCAGGAGCCGGAATTATGCCTTCAGAGCGGGCAAAGAGAGTGGCCGCCTCAAAGACCTCGTTCTGCTGCAAAGCCGTGGCCTCGATCAGTCCATCGTGCACCAGATTGCAGAGCAATGGAGCATCACCATGGTAGCGCAGGCCTCCGGCATGGATGCCGGGAGGAATGAAGTCGTGCCCCAGGGTGTACATCTTTATCACCGGAGCCATTCCTGCGGTGTCTCCGAAATCATAGGCATAAAGGCCCTTGGTGAGGGACGGGCAGGCAGATGGCTCGCAGGCCACCATGCGCAGATCCTTTTTGTCCTTCATCTTATCCGGGATGAATGGGAAGACCATGCCTGGGAAGTTGCTTCCCCCGCCGCAGCAGCCGTACATGATGTCAGGATAGTCGTCTGCCAGGTCAAATTGTTTCTTAAGCTCCAGGCCTTCAATTGATTGATGTATCAGAACGTGGTTGAGCACTGAGCCCAGGGCGTAATTGGTATCGCTGTGGGTGGCAGCGTCTTCGACCGCCTCGGATATTGCGATTCCCAATGATCCGGGAGTGTCCGGCATCTCTGCCAGGATCTTTCTGCCGAATTCAGTCTTATCGGATGGGCTGGCAAAGCATTCCGCCCCCCAGACGCGCATGGCGCTCTTCCGGTAGGGCTTGCTGTCATAGCTCGACCGTACCATGTAAACGGTGCATTTCAGGCCGAAGAGGCAGGTAGCCAGAGATAGCGCCGATCCCCACTGGCCTGCGCCGGTTTCCGTGGCCAGACGCTCTATGCCCTCCTTCATATTGTAATAGGCTTGAGGCACTGCAGTATTGGGCTTGTGGCTTCCGGCAGGGCTTACGCCTTCATATTTGTAATAGATCCTGGCAGGCGTCTTCAGAGCCTTTTCCAGCTTTGCGGCACGATAGAGGGGAGTGGGCCGCCAGAGACGATAGATATCCCGGACCTCTTCAGGAATGTCTATCCAGCGATCCGTGCTCATCTCCTGGCGAATGAGGGCTTTGGGAAAGATCATCTCCATGTCTTCGGGAGCGAGCGGCTTCAGCGTCCCGGGGTGCAGAGGCGGGTCCAGGGGCGTGGGCATGTCGGCGGCTACGTTATACCACTTCTTGGGGATCTCTTCCTCGTCGAGCAAATACTTGATCTTCATCTGGGACACTCCATCTTTAAGCTACAATGCAGCCTTCTGTACATCGCTGGTGTTTTCTGATTTATTTAAATGCTTTGAACGGATCTGATAATAGGATTTATTTATCATGGATGAGATGAACGCAGCCATGAGTGGCCAAACTCTGTCTGAGAAGATATTTTCCCGAGCCTCGAAAAAAGAGGCACATGCGGGCGAGTTCGTCATGGCGGATATAGATCGCGCTATGATCCACGACATCACCGGCCCGCTAGCAGTCAAGGGATTCTATGAGATCGCGGGAAAAGACGCTCGCGTTTGGGATCCTGCCAAGATCGTCATGCTCTTTGATCATCAGGTCCCCGCGGACAGCCTTAAGGCAGCGGAAAATCACATCATGCTCCGCAAGTTCGCGCAGGAGCAGGGCATATTGAACTATGATATCTTCTGCGGCGTCTGCCATCAGGTTATGCCTGAGAAGGGACATGCCTTGCCTGGGAGAATCATCCTTGGGACGGACTCGCATACCTGCACCTATGGTGCCCTGGGGGCCTTTGCCACTGGCGTCGGATCTACTGATATGGCGTCCGTCTTTGCCACAGGAAAGCTCTGGTTCATGGTGCCAAAGACCCTGCAGCTCCTGATAGAAGGACGGCTGCCTTCGAGAGTTACCTCCAAAGATGTCGTTCTCAGGATCATTGGCGATACCGGAGCTGACGGAGCTAACTATCTTGCCTGCGAGTTCCTGGGAGACGCCGCGGCAGCCATGAGCATCCCGGAGAGGATGACCGTCTCCAACATGGCCATTGAGATGGGGGCCAAGGCAGGCATCTTCGAGGTGGATGAGACCACATTGAAGTACCTGGATGGGCGGGTTGAGGACAAGGAGGCCATTAAGGAAGGAATCGTGCGAACCGATGAGGATGCCACCTTCACCAGGAGAAGCTGGAATGTGAGCGACCTCGAGCCGCAGATCGCAATGCCTCATAATGTGGACAACGTTGTGCCCATCAGCCAGGTGCCTGAGACAAAGCTTGATCAGGTCTTCCTGGGATCGTGCACCAACGGCAGATTCGAGGATCTCCTCCTGGCCTCGCAGATGATGAAGGGCGAGCCGGTGGCCAGGGGCGTGCGTATGATCGTGGTTCCCGCCAGCCGGGAGGAGTATATGAAATGCCTGCATGCCGGCCTCGTGGAGAAGTTCATGGAGGCGGGGGCAATGTTTGAGTCTGCTTGCTGCGGCCCGTGCATGGGCGGCTCCTTCGGGCTCCTGGGCGCAGGAGAGCGCTGCCTCTCCACATCCAACCGCAACTTCGTAGGCAGGCAGGGCAGCCCCAAGGCGTTTGTCTACCTCTGCTCGCCAGCAACGGCAGGAGCGAGCGCAATCACCGGGTACATCACCGACCCCAGGGAGATATAGCTGATCCGATGAAGATCGCACTCAAGCTCGCTTATCTGGGCGACAACTACTATGGCTTTCAGCGTCAGCCAGATCTGGTCACGGTCGACTCCGAGGTTCGCAAAGCGCTTTCGAAAATCGGCGTAATTCATGGCGACTTTTGCTATGCGGGCAGAACTGACAGGGGGGTCTCGGCTCTGGGCCAGGTTATCGACTTCTGGATCGATGAGGACAAGGCAAAGCTCGCTCGCCCTCGCTGTGTGAATGGCCGGCTGCCCCGCGATATCTGGACCTGGGCCTGGGCTGTGGCACCCATAGGTTTTAGCGCCCGCTGGAATGCGAAGTGGCGGGAGTACCGCTATCTGCTATGGCACCCTGGCCTGGAGGCAGAAAAAATGCGCGCCGCAGCAGAGCTGCTTTTAGGCGAGCACGACTTTCGAAACTTCTCCTCAGCTAAGGTTGACACGGTAAAGACGGTGCAGAAGCTTGAGATCTCCGAGGAGAGAGGCCTGTTTGTCTTCGACATTCGGGCAAACGGCTTTCTCTGGAATATGGTGCGAAAGATCGTGGGTGCTCTGGAGAAGGTGGGGTCCGGTCAGAAGGAGATGAGCTGGTTTTGCGACCTGCTGCACCCGGAGCTGAACCACGGCGCTCCGACTGCTCCAGCAGATGGCCTGATTCTCATGGATGTGGGATACGATGGCTTGGACTGGCAGGTGGATGAGTACTCCCGGGCGAGGGCAAAAGAAGCGCTGGTGGCGATTGTCCAGAGCCGGATGGCAAAAGCGATGGTCGCCAGGGCCATAGAGAAGGCGATGAGCACCGAGAAGGCACAACCGCCTCATTCATCTAGCGATTGTTTCTGAATATTGAGTAGGAGGGTGGGAAAGCCGAAGGGTATCGGAGGTAGGAGGGAAGATGCTATCGACTTTCACCGAATAGTATATAGCGGATTGCCGAGGTATATACTTTTCGGTTTGGGACAGAGGATCATGGGCAGGCCCTCAGATCTCCTGTCTTGGGAGCGAAATCGCGGGATTCATTGCGGCGATCCTCGATGGTGCTGACCCTTTGCTGATCCTCTTTTGAATGCGTGGCTGCGCGGGGGCTGGACAGGCGGGTGAGCGAGCGCGCATGTTCGCGGGCGTGGGGCGACGTTTTGGACGATGCCATTTCCTGGGCCAACTCTTTTATTTCCATACGCGTTCGATGTTTCGTACAAGGCTAAAAGTGCTGGTCGAAAGCTGATAAAAGTAGATCCCAGGAACATACTCATCACAGGGATGGAACAGCCCGTAGTGCCCATAGAACCAAAACCGCGATGTCACATATCTGTGACGCAAGTTTTGGCGATGAAGTGGCAAGCCGCTCCATTCAGGATGCGGTAGTTCACTGATCACGTTCGAGATAAATGGCAATGCTCGTCCCGCTGTCTTGCCCAGCAGGCTAGGCTCCATTCCGCCCACATGCTTTCCGGTGGGCTGCAATGCCCGCGCTCGACCCCCTTTTGCTGCCCCTGGCTGCGGCGCAGTCGCACGAGTCATCCCACGTGCGTGCACAAGCCTGGCGGCAGCTTGGCCGTACAGACTGCGCAAGTCAAAATAGGTAAAAATGCTCAAGCCTCATTTCTTTTCAGAGGGATGAGTGGAGTGGCTGAGGTTAATGGTAAGCTCTGCGATGTTCATGATGTAATCAAGCATACGCTCCAGACTGCTGGCCAGAATAAGCCGGACAACCATCTCGGGATCTTCTTTATAATCCCTGGAGTTGGCTATTGCCACCACATGCTTCTGAATCTCCCTGATCCTGTCGATCAGCTCATTGGCCTTGTTGGAGTTGGTCTGAAGAAGATATGATATGGAGTCGTCAAGGAGGCTTCCCAGCAATGACTCCATGTGCAAGATCTCATCCTTCAAATCGTCAGGCAGGTTGTACCCTCGCTGGCCGGCGATCCCAGCAATGCGGTAGGCGTGGTCTGCAATGCGCTCCAGGTTGGATGAGGCCTGCATGTAATTGAATGCAGTGATGGGGTTAAGGGTCTCCTGTTTTACCGAGCCGGATCTCAGGATCTCTGTGAACTGCCTCGCGATGAGGAGATTGAGCCGGTCCACATCATTGTCCCTCTGGATAACATCCGCCGCCAGCTCCTCGTTGTTGTTTAAAAGGCTGGAGAGCGAATCTGAGATCATGGATTTCACCACGGTCCTGATTCGCTTCAAGGCCCTTTCGGATTGAAGCTCCTCGGAACTCAACAGGTCCTGAATTACCACCTTGTTGATGGTCTCCTCCAAAATCTCGGGACCTATGAGTTTGTTGACAATTAGGTGCAGATCCTTCTTCTGAATGGAGGACATATGTCCGGATGTGACCTCAATGGTTCGATATCCGCCCACATAGCATCCAATGATGTCTCTAACTAGATGCTCTCCGGTTTTGTCCCCAATATCCAGGCGCACTCTCATCTCACGCTCAGAGCGATCTGTGGAAAGCGTCAGAGCCCCGTTATCGCCCTGATTGATGTAAATTATGGAACCGGCGGAGATGCTGTTCTTGGTCGCCCAGCTCTTGGGAAGCGAGACTATAAATGTCGACTTGCCGGTCCGCTGCACCTTTCGTGTGTCCATAAATAGCCCTAGTTGAGATGCTCTCTTTTTGCTTCCACCATATAGACGATGGTCTCGCAAATGTTGCAGATATGATCGCCAATCCGTTCCATGTGCCTGTTGACCAGCAGCAAGGCAGTTGCCTCGGTAATAACTTCCGGCCTTTCAATGATTATTTTCAGAATCTTGGTCCTGGCTTTTACATACAGCCCGTCGATCTCATAATCCCATTTGGTAACCTGCCTTGCCAGATCAGCATCGCTGTTCATGAGGGCCTCCATGGACCCTTCGAGCATTTTTTTGCAGATCTCAGCCATGTGGGGGATATACTCCAGCTTGGTTATCTGGACCTTGTTTTGCGATTGGGTGGTAACTCTGGCCACATCCACCGCCAGGTCACCGATCCTCTCCAGATCTATGCCTATCTTAAGTATGCCTATGATGCGCCTGAGATCCTTGGCCATGGGCTGCTGCAAAGCGAGAAGCTCCATGCAAAGATTCTCTATCTTCTGGCTCTGGTCGTCCATTTCCTGATCGTGCTTGATGACCTCTTTTGCCAGATCCATATTATAATCACGCAACGCTGAGACAGACTTGTCTATTGCCTCGGCGCCACGATTCGCCTGATCTTTTGCGAGATTCTTCAGCTCTTTTAGATCTCTGTGATATCGCTCTCGATACGGGCTCATCCTACCTCTCCTGTAATCCAATCAAGTTGTTATTTTTCCTGATGAATCGCCGGCCGAATTCCCTTAGCCAGATTCCTTAAGTCCAATTTCCTGCCTAAATCAGATTCACTAGCCGAATCTTCCTGTGATATAATCTTCCGTGCTCTTCATCTTCGGCATCTCAAAGATATTTTTCGTCTCACCCACTTCGATCAGCTCGCCGAGCAGGAAGAAAGCGGTGCAGTCGGATATTCTGGCAGCTTGCTGCATGTTATGAGTCACGATCACCTGGGTGTAGTTGTCCTTGAGTGTCTCCATGAGGCTCTCGATCTTTCCGGTTGAGATGGGGTCGAGGGCGCTGCAAGGTTCGTCAAACAGGATGACATCGGGCTTCATGGCCAGAGTCCTGGCGATGCACAGCCTCTGCTGCTGCCCGCCGGATAGGCCCATGGCCGGCTGGTCAAGCCTTTCGCTGACCTCTTCCCAGAGAGCAGCGTCCATCAGACTGCGCTCTACGATTTTATCGATGTTCTTCTGGCCATGTATTCTGGGGCCGTAGGCGATGTTATCGTAGATGGACATGGGAAATGGGTTAGGCTTTTGAAATACCATGCCGATCCTTTTCCGCAGATCCACGACATCAACATTCTTTCCATAAATATCGATATCATCATAGAGAACCTGACCACTGACGCGAATGTTAGCCACGAGATCGTTCATCCGGTTCAGACAGCGGATAAAGGTCGACTTGCCGCAGCCGGAAGGGCCGATCAGGGCGGTAATCTCCTTTTCGGGAATCTCCAGGCTTATGTCCTTGAGGGCCTGCTTCTGTCCGTACCAGAGATTTAGATTGTTGGAGATGATCTTCGATGTCAATGCATATCCCTTTTAGATTTGTTTCGCTAGACGTTTGCCAATTGGCTGTGATTGAGAGATGACTATATAGATCTTCCTATATAGACTATATATATTCTCCCCTGTATACAAATATTTTCTACGATCGGCCCCAAATCAAGCGAATCTTTTATATAGAACTTCAAACTGGTAGTAAGAAAAAAGTCGGGGAGGACTATAGGTTTGGCAGGTTTGAGTGGCGTACCGGTTATCATACTGAAAGAAGGAAGCAAACGAGAGACAGGCAAGGATGCGCAGCGCAGGAACATCTTGGCTGCAAAAGCGGTCGCAGAGGCTGTTCGAACCACCCTTGGACCTAAAGGGATGGATAAGATGCTCATCGCTGGAGAAGATGCAACCATCACCAATGATGGTGCTACCATTCTCAGAGAGATGGATATCGAGCATCCCGTGGCCAAGATGATCGTTGAGGTGGCAAAAGCTCAGGACGACGAGATCGGAGACGGCACCACCACCGCGGTGATCATCGCAGGCAAGCTGCTGGAAAAGGCAGAAGCTTTACTGGATCAGGATGTCCACCCCACAGTCATCGTGCAGGGTTATAAACAGGCAGCAGCCAGAGCGCAAGAAGTACTCTCCTCCATGGCCATTGATGCCTCTGGCGACGAGGAAGTTCTGCTCAAGATTGCCCAGACCGCTATGAGAGGAAAGGGCATTGAGATCGCCATGGATAAGCTGGCAAAGATATCAGTGCAGGCCAGCCGCGCAGTTGCCGGTTTTGAGGGCAAGGACATCGAAGAGAATATCAAGATGGTCCTGATACCGGGCGGCAAGATCGAGGATTCAAGCATCATCTACGGCATAGCAATCGAGAAGGAAAGAACATCCCTGGAGATGCCAAAGCGCGTAGATGCAGCCAGGATTATGCTTCTGGAAGGCACCCTCGAACTCAAGAAGCTGGATACTGATGCCAAGATCACCATAACCGAGGCCAAGAACCTGGCCGGATTCAAAGAGGGCGAGGAGCTGGTCATCAAGTCCCAGGTCGACGCCATTATTGCAGCCGGAGCCAATGTCGTATTCTGCGAGAAAGGCATTGGTGTTACTGCCCAAAACTATCTGTCCAAGAATGGAATACTGGCCATTCGCCGGGTTAAGAGAGAAGACCTTAAGATGCTGGCACTGGCTACCGGAGCAAGGCTGGTGGGCGATGTTATGGCAGTCACTTCCCGGGATCTCGGATCTGCGGATCTTGTGGAAGAGCGCAAGGTCGGCAAAGACAAGCACATGACCTTCGTAGAGGGCTGCAAGAAGGCGAGAGCAGTATCAATCATCCTGCATGGCGTATCTGAACAGTTCCTAGAGGAGATGGAGAGAGCCTTGGATGATGCCCTCAATGTGGTGTTGGATGTCATCCGCTCCGGAAAGATTGTGCCCGGCGGTGGCGCTCCGGAGATCGTCGTAGCCGAAAACCTGAGGCAGTATGCTTCCACCCTGGAAGGGCGGGAGCAACTGGCAGTCCGGGCCTTCGCTGATGCCGTTGAGTCCATCCCCCTTACTTTAGCTGAGAACTCCGGCTTTGATCCTGTGGATAGCCTGGCGGCCCTGAGGGTCAAAGGCGGACAGGGATTGAAGACCTTCGGGCTGGACCTGACATCTGGTGATCCCGCCGACATGCTGGCGCTGGGCGTCGTAGAGCCGCTAAAGGTCAAGACTCAGGCAATAAAATCGGCAACTGAAGCTGCCACCATGGTGCTGCGGGTAGATGATGTGATTGCAGCCAAGAGAGAAGAGCTGGCCCCCAAGCCCGGCCAGAGCCCGCACGACTATACCATGCCTCAGATGCCAATGCCTCACTACTAGAGGATTGAGGAGCAATAGACGGGTCGGCTTGGGCCGGCCCACCCCTCCCTCGGATTTAGATCAAGCCATACTTTGGGTGGATACTATGGCGGATGCTGACGAAAAATCTGAAACTAAGACTGACAATTCAGGCGTGTCTGTCGAGGAGCTACAAAAGAAGCTCTCCTCAGCCCAGAGCCTGGCAGAAGAGCGGCTCGACCTCCTGAAGCGTTGTCGGGCGGACCTGGACAATATCGTGAAAAGATCGGCCCGTGAGAAGGAAGAGAATATAAAATATGCCTCTCAAAAGCTCGTCTCGAAGCTTCTTCCCGTGCTGGACAGTCTGGAAGCGGCTGCAAAACATGATGAAGGAAGCCGGGCGCTTTGCACACAACTGATCGATATACTATCAGGAGAAGGGCTTGTGCCCATTGCTGCAAAAGGGACGAAGTTCGATCCCTATCGCCATGAGGCGCTCTTTCAGGTCGAGAGTAATGATCTGGAAGAAGGAACTGTCGCAGAAGAGATACAGAAGGGTTACCTGTTCAATTCCCATGTCATCCGCTTCTCAAAAGTAGCGGTGGCGAAAAGGTAAAATAATTGCCAAGTTGTGATAACTTTCAATTTCAGGAGATGAAATCTTGTCAAAAATTATCGGCATTGACCTTGGAACCAGCAACTCGGCGGCTGCTGTTCTGATCGGCGGCCGACCTACCATAATTCCCAGTGCGGAAGGGACAAGCATCGGCGGAAAGGCATTTCCATCTTACGTGGCCTTTACAAAAGAGGGCCAGGTTCTGGTGGGCGAGCCAGCCAAGAGACAATCTGTTACCAATCCGGACGGCACGGTCACGGGAATCAAACGCAAGATGGGCACGGACTACAAAGTCAGGGTGCACGGCAAGGAATACAGCCCTGAGGACATATCCGCCCAGATCCTGCGCAAGATCAAGACGGACGCAGAGACCTATCTGGCCGATACCGTAGACAAAGCTGTGATCACCGTTCCTGCATACTTCAATGACAATCAGAGACAGGCGACGAAAGATGCCGGAACCATCGCCGGCCTTGAGGTTGTTCGCATAATCAATGAGCCCACAGCAGCAGCATTGGCCTTTGGTTTGGATAAGACAGGCAGTCAAAAGTTGTTGGTATTCGATCTTGGCGGCGGAACCCTAGATGTTACCATAATGGAAAAGATCGGTAGTGTCTTCCAGGTTCTCTCTACATCTGGTGATACCCAGCTCGGTGGCAGGGATATGGATGAGCGTCTGATGAGCTATGTCTTGGCGAAGTTCAAACAGGAGTCTGGCATCGACCTGAAGGGCGACTCCATGGCCATGCAGCGCCTGCGGGAAGCAGTTGAAGTAGCCAAGATCGAGCTTTCAAGCATGATGCAGACCAACCTCAATCTGCCCTATATCACTGCAGATGCCAGCGGTCCCAAGCACTTGAGCATGACGATTTCTCGAGCGAAGCTAGAAGAACTGATAAACGATGTGTTGGAGCGTTGCAGAAGCCCCATTTCTCAAGCTCTTTCAGACTCTAAGTTGGATAAATCAAAAATAGAAACGATTATCCTAGTGGGTGGGCCTACACGCATGCCTGTAGTGCAAGAGTTCGTGAAGAGCTTTATGGGCAAGGATATCGAGCGGGGCGTGGACCCCATGGAGTGCGTTGCCATGGGTGCTGCTATCCAGGCAGGGGTTCTCGGTGGCGAAGTAAAAGATTTAATTCTGGTAGATGTGATTCCTCTCAGCCTGGGAATTGAAACCCTTGGAAGTGTAATGACGCGATTAATCGAAAGGAATACCTCTATACCTACTAGCAAGAGCCAGATTTTCACCACGGCTGCGGACAACCAGACCAGTGTCGATGTGAATGTTCTGCAGGGAGAGAGACCCATGGCCAAGGATAATGTCTCATTGGGGAGATTCACCTTGATGGGCATCCCCCCAGCCCCTCGAGGCATTCCACAGATCGAGGTCACCTTCGATATAGACGCTAATGGCATAATCCATGTCTCTGCCAAGGATCTGGCCACTAAGAAGGAGCAGAGGATAACCATTACTGCGCCTCACAAACTGAGCAAGGAAGAGATTGATTCCAAGATCAAAGACGCAGAGCGTTTCGCTTCCGACGACCTGAAGAGAAAGGAAGAGATCGAGGTCAAGAATGCGGCTGAATCTCTGGTCTATGCCTCTGAGAAGATGCTCAAAGAAGCGGGCGATGTGGCCACAGTCGAGCAGAAGGATAAGATCGAAAAGGCCATTGCAGACCTGAAGAATGCTCAAACTGGCGGTGAGATCTCCGAGATCAAGACCAAGACAGAGAATCTGCAAACCGCAATTTACGAACTGTCGGCAGCCATGTACCAGAAGGCGGCACAGGCGCAGCAACAGCAAGCTCAACAGGAGCCCGAGAGTGAGCCGTCTAGCGAGAAGGGCCAAACCGTGGATGCGGATTACGAAGTAATGAACGATAAGAAGTAAATTTAGCACAAATGGAATACTGAAAACGGACGGAGATTTATTAAGTGGCAAGGGTAGGCGAGAGCAAGCAAGTGAGAAAGCGTTGCTCGAGCCTACTCTTGTAGTTGCCGATCAGAAATTAGCCAAATAAGGCAATGGCATTTGAGAAGGATCTAATTTAAAATACGGAATTTAAATCTATTTGGGCTTCTGGTGGCGTTGCTGCTATTATTTTTACATAAACTAACCTGTTACATGGCATAAATGGCTGAAAATTGAGATAGGCAAAACTGTTGGAGGATGAGAGATCAGCTAATTGGCATCTAATCGAATGATATGCTCTCAAGAGATTGAGAGGATTGCGTGCTCCTATTTAGGCTGCAGCAATCTATATGAAATTCGGACAAAAAAACGTTATATACTTGTTGTTATTATGTTAGTCTTCTGTTTCAGGAGCGGATGTCGTGGGAAAGATTATAGGGATCGATTTGGGCACCAGTAACTCGGCTGCAGCGGTTATAATCAACGGTCGACCCATCATAATTCCCAGCGCGGAAGGGACAAGCATCGGTGGAAAGGCCTTTCCATCTTATGTAGCATTTACAGATGACGGACAGGTCTTGGTTGGCGAGCCGGCTAAGAGACAGTCTGTCACCAATCCGGAAGGCACTATAACTGGCATCAAACGCAAAATGGGCACGGACTACAAAGTTAAGGTTTATGGAAATGTGTATAGTCCGGAGGAGATATCCGCTCACATCCTGCGCAAGGTCAAGTCGGATGCGGAGACGTATCTTGCCGACACAGTGGATAAAGCCGTGATAACCGTTCCTGCCTACTTTAACGACAATCAGAGACAGGCTACCAAAGATGCAGGTACTATTGCAGGCCTTGAGGTTGTGCGAATAGTAAATGAACCCACCGCAGCCGCTCTGGCCTTCGGCCTAGATAAGGTAGGCGAGCATAAGATAATGGTATTCGATCTTGGCGGTGGCACACTGGATGTCACCATTATGGAGATAGGCGAAGGAGTCTTCGAGGTCAAGTCCACCTCTGGTGATACTCAACTGGGCGGCAGGGATATGGATGAAAGGCTGACCAACTTTGTCCTAGAGAAGTTTAAGCAGGAGTCGGGCATAGACCTGGGGGGCGACTCCATGGCCATGCAACGCTTGAGAGAAGCTGTGGAAGTAGCCAAAATTGAACTCTCCGGTGTTACGAAGACCAACCTCAATCTGCCCTATATTACAGCTGATGCCAGCGGGCCAAAGCATCTAAACATGAAACTGACCCGCATCATGCTCAATGAGTTGGTCCAGGACGTTCTGGAGCGCTGTCGAGCTCCCATGACCCAGGCTCTGAGAGACTCCAAGATTGAGAAATCAGAGATCGGGAAGATCATATTAGTAGGCGGCCCCACCAGGATGCCTGTAGTAAGGGAGTTCGTGAAGGGCTTCATGGGCAAGGACGTAGAGAGGGGCGTGGACCCCATGGAATGTGTGGCTATGGGTGCAGCTATTCAGGCAGGCGTCCTGGGCGGCGAGGTCAAGGACATCCTGTTATTGGACGTAACACCACTCTCTCTGGGAATTGAGACCCTGGGCGCGGTCACCACCAAACTGATTGAGAGGAATACTACTATTCCCACTCGAAAGAGTCAGATATTCACCACGGCTGCAGACAACCAGACCAGCGTAGAGGTCAATGTGCTTCAGGGAGAAAGGCCCATGGCCAAAGACAACGTTTCTTTGGGAAGGTTCACATTAGTAGGCATTCCGCCAGCCCCTCGCGGCATTCCCCAGATTGAGGTCACCTTCGATATTGATGCCAACGGCATAATTCATGTCTCGGCTAAGGACCTGGCGACCAGGACGGAGCAGAGAATAACCATCACTGCACCCCATAAACTCAAGAATGATGAGATTGAAGATAAGGTAAAACAGGTGCAACAAAATGATCAACAACCGGACCAGATAATTGGGGACGTAAGTGAGAGCAAAATAAAACCCGCAGCATTCATGTGTTATGTTCGCAAAGATAATGCAAATGGCTATTTGTCAAAGCTTAGAGAAAAACTTGAACAGCAAGTGTCTGATTTGCTGGGTGACGATTTTAACATTTTCCAGGACAACAATGACATAAATTGGGGTCAAAATTGGAAGCAAAGAATAGAGGAATCAATAAATGAAACAACATTTTTTATACCCGTACTCTCTCCGAGATTCCTAAAAAGCATAAATTGTCGAGAAGAAATAAGTGCATTTCTGGAAAGAGAGAAAAAGCTTCAACGCAAGGACCTCATCCTTCCAATTTACTATATCGATAATCCCATAATGAATAAACCAGAAACAATTACGGATGATGAATTAGCTAAAACGATTGCAACTCATCAATTTGTGGATTGGCGCAAATTAAAACATGAATCCTTTGAATCCACGGAGGTTAAGAAAATGATAGAAAAGCTCGCAATCCAAATTCGCGATGCTCTTGAAGAATACAAATAATATCATAATAATATTCATGATGACAAATATCAATATCAAATGCCTTAAATTGAAGAACCAAAAAATGAGTTGATTGAGCGCCACAAACAAGATTCCCTATTTGATGCTAATTAGCTAGTAAGTAAGACTAGGAAATAAGGATTCGTATGCCTGATAAGAAGGATTATTATGAGACTCTGGGTGTATCCCGGGACGCAAAAGAACAGGAAATAAAGGATGCTTACGCAAAGCTTGTCATGAAGTATCACCCTGACAGATCAGAAGAGCCCGATGCTGAAGTGAAGTTCAAGGAGTTGTCCGAGGCCTACGCAGTCTTATCCGATCCGGAAAAGCGGGCGAAGTACGACCAGTTTGGCCATGCCGGAATCAACAGCCAGTACTCGCAAGAGGACCTGTTCCGGGGAGCGAACTTTGAGGATTTGCTGAGGGGCTTTGGTTTTGGCGGTGGTGCGGGCCGGGGCGGCGGGGAGAGCATCTTCGATATGTTCTTCGGCGGTGGCCGGGGTCAGCCGGCCCGCGGCCGGGATCTGCGTTACGACATAGACATCTCGCTGGAGCAGGCGGCTTCGGGCCTTGAGTCAACCATTGAGGTGCCGAGAACAGAAAACTGCCCCACCTGTCACGGCAGCGGAGCCAAGCCCGGCACCAACCCCACCACCTGCAGCAACTGTCGCGGCTCCGGCCAGATAACCCGCGCCCAGAATACGCCCTTCGGACAGATGGTCACCACATCCCCCTGCCCCAAATGCGGCGGCAGAGGGCAGATCGTTGTCACACCCTGTTCAGACTGCTCAGGCTCGGGAAGGGTGCGAAAGAACCGCAAGATCAATATCAAGATTCCTCCTGGCGTGGAGGACGGCCAGCACCTCAAGCTGCGCGGGCAGGGCGACTCCGCCGGGCAGGGAATGGAGAACGGAGACCTTTATGTGGTCATAAGCGTCCGGCCCCATCCGCTCTTCCAGCGGGTGGAAAGCGACCTGCTCATGGAGACGCCCATCAGCTTCACCCAGGCGGCTCTCGGAACCGATCTGGAGGTTACTACTCTCAGCGGCCGGGCCAAGATCAAGGTGCCGGCGGGAACGCAGACTGGGACCATCTTCCGGCTGAGGGGAAAGGGAATGCCCAGGCTGCAGGGCCTTGGAAGCGGCGATCTGCATGTCAAGGTCAGGATCAAGACCCCCTCCGCCCTGACGGAACGGCAGAGGCAGCTCTTGGAAGCTCTGGCGGCTGAGTTTGGCGAAAAGAGAAAGAAGCAGACCGAGAAGGAAAAGAGCCTCATCGACAAGATCGTGGATGAGGTGAAGAGCGCCGTCCAGTAGCGTTCCGATTTCTCGCCCTTTTTTAGTCGATTTTTTCTGTAGCACCAGATTCAGATTCTCCCTATCTGGATCCACCCTATTTCGATCACAAATGATTATATGTTAATAACCCGCGATTATTATTGGTAAAACAGTTCAGACCGATATGCAAACGGATGTGTTCGCAATGAGAATTGAATTGCTAGTACTCGGCATCTGCCTGATGGCTTTGGCCACACCAGGACTTGGCACGCTTCCCAGCGATGCGCAAGTAATAAATCTGGACGAAAGCGTTAGTGGTTACCCGCCGGGAGCCTATTACAGGGTGGAGATTTCCGAGCCGGCAACTTTGCAGGTTGTTTTAGATGAAGTGCCTGCGGAAATGCAGACCCGTGTCTCCATTATAAATGAGCAGGGAGCCTGGCTTGCCAGCGAGGACACGACAAAACCGGGCGAGAAGATGACGGTAGAGGCGAGTGCAGAATCGCCCGGCTGGTATTACATCGCCATACTGGAGCTAAATGGAAAGACCCTTGCCGACCCCTATTCGTTCCATGTTTCTGCATTGTGATTGAAAATCGCAGTTCGGCGACGATTCGGGCTGATCCATCCGCGGATCAGGATGGAAAAAACTGAAGAAAATAAAGAATGATTCAGCATTCACATTTTTCGTTCAGATAGATGTAGTAGCGGAGCGGATATACGCCGTCAATCACATCTTGATCAGCGGTCTTGATCCTGATGTTGCCCAACAGTTCGATGTCTCTGTTCTTGCTGAGCGCTATGTTGTTATCCTTGTTGTCCAGGACGATGGTATCGGCGCTGACACTGGAGATCCTCATCTTTCCGTATTCGGCATCTATCTTGACCGGCGTTGGCGTATCTGAGATCTGCCAAAGGCCATCCGCAGTAGCCACGGTCTGATTCTGGATGACGACGGCATTCTTGAAGTGGACTGCAATTGTTGCCAGTCCCTTCTGTTCGCCTAAATCCGTTCTGTAGATGTAGGTCTTATCTGCCATCGTCGCGCCAATTTTTGAGGGCGTCAGGACCTTGGAGTCTACCGCCGCGCCGTTCTTTGTGAGCTCAACGAGCATGCCGTTGCTATCGATGTATTTGATGGCCAGCACATAGCCCTCTTCAAGCTTCAACGGCTGGCTGGCAGTGACGGTCGTCTCGTCATTTCTGTCCATCAATATCGTCTGAAGCTGCTCACTGGCCAGGGAGATTTCGTCTATGGATTTTGTCAACAGAATCTGATTCGATTCGTCCACATTTTCATTTTCAGCGTACCCGGCAAAGTATTTCTTGCCCAGAAAGCCAATGACATTGTATGAGCCCCAGTCAGCGAATTCGAAGTCATTTCGTTGGGCCGTTGTGGTGTAAACGACGCCATTGGGCTCCTCCAGCTTTCCATCAGTGATATATGTAGTGATCATTTCCGTTCCCAGATCCTTATCGACATCATAATAGAAGCCCGGAAAAGTCTGGGCGTTCCATTCGAAGTCTCCTGTGGCCACCTGACCGCGGATCTCTCTTGCATCTATAGTTCCAGAAATAAACAATGCCGCCAGCAGGATGATAAAGCCGATAACCCCATGCATTCTAATGAAGATTCCTCGATGGTTATTATCTCTTTCAAAGTATGAAAACGTTTTTGCAGGGCTAAAAAAAAGCAGCAGCTTTTCGAAATATTTTTCTAGGAAAATGAGCTATCGACGAGCGCATCTTATCCTGCAAGCTTGCCCCTGGAGATCCTGTGCTCGCCCTCGCTGTCGTGCACGATGCATTCCATCCCTTCTTTAGCCTCGCCCCTCTCAAAGTCCCGGTATCTCTCCAGGAGATGGATGGCCTCCTGAATCTCGGTGATATAGCGCTTGAGCAGGCTCTCTGCCAGCTTATTCGCTTCTTTCTGCTCGATCTTTCCGCCCAGTCCCCGGCACTCCGAGTGCATCAATCTGCCTTCATCCAGATAGAATGGATAGGTGCGACAGAGCATCGGCCGGACTGGATAGATGCTACACCTGCCATCTCGATAAAACCGGCAGGCATCATTCTCTTTTTGCAGCCTCCATTCCAGGGTATGAAAGCATCCTTCCCTGTCCCACTCCCCGTCCTCCGGTGGCGCCACAGCCTCCAGCCAATCGAGGTCCGTGGCCCTCTGAATGCGCCTTATCTCCTCTGGAAAAGCGACCACGCTGTTGTCCTCTCCCCGGCAGCATTCTCCGCACTTCTGGCAGCGAAATCCAGTTTCTTTGATCCGGGCGGCCAGATCAGTCTGGGAGATGCCTTCTGCTACCAGGAGATCCTTCTTGAGCCCGGCTATCCTGTCTTGCAGATCTGCCATCTATCTCTTGCACAGGGCGATGAAATTGTCCAGAAGCTCCGGGCCGCATTGGGTATGCACGACCTCTGGATGCCACTGCACTCCGTAGAGCGGCCTCGAAAGATGCTTCATGGCCTCAATCTCGCAAACATTCGATCTGGCCAGAATTTCAAAACCCACAGGAAGTTCTGAGACCTGATCCATGTGCGAGGCCCAGGTCCTGAAGCTGGCAGGCAGGCCTTTCAGGATATCATCTTCCTTGATCACCTGTACATTAACTTCCGCATATCCACCCATGCTTCCAGGGATCACCTTTCCTCCAAAGGTGGTGCCCATGAGCTGCATGCCCAGGCAGATGCCCAGAATGGGAATATCAAGCTCTCTCAGGTAATCCGCGCATCTTCCGGCGCGCTCCAGGGTGGGTCCTCCTCCCAGGATGAGGCCGTCGGCGTCGATCTTCTCTGGCGGGGTCTGGTTAGATATGAGGTCTGTGTCAACCTTATCCCTGATGGCGCGCCTGATCAGGTGGTTGAACTGTCCATAGTTGTTGATCACAAGTATTCGCATTGCCTTCATCTTGATGCATATTATAATCATATATCTTTTGGCGATGGACTGGGAGTACTGATCTTAGATTACTGATTTATATGAAAAATGATTCTAAGGTATATGTATGACGCAACCTTTTGATAGCATACTGATTGGAGAAGCACTGGTAGGTGAGGGCCCGGAGATCGCCCATATCGATCTCGTAATCGGCTCGAAAGGAAGCTACGTGGAGCAGGCATTTGTAAACGCCCTGGCTTCACCTGCCAGGGGTCATACTCCATTGCTTGCTGTCCTGGAGCCCAATTTGCCTGCCAAGCCTGCCACCCTCATGGTGAACAAGGTGACCATCAAGGGCGCAGGTCAGGCCATACTCATGTTCGGCCCGGCTCAAGCGGCGGTAGCCAAGGCGGTAATGGATTGCGTGGCTGAGGGGACCCTGCCGGAGGAGCTGGCCGATGAGCTGCGAATAATTGTGTCGGTGTTCATAGAGTGGGATGCAAAAGACAAGAAAAAGGTCTACGACTACAACTATTCGGCCACAAAGCTGGCCATTGAGCGAGCGGTGGCGAAAAGCCCCAGGGTGTCTGAGATACTGGCAAAGAAGGATTCTGCAAAGCATCCCTTCGCTTAGATGAAATTCATATGAAACATGAGCCATCAATGTGAAAAAAAGGTTCATAAGCGTAGATCCGAATTTTAATCATTGAATCTTCAGTGAGTGGGATAGTGATGAATAGGAGAGTGAGGTTATGAAAGAATCGGATAGCAATCGCATACATAAGACCAAATTAAAAATTAATTGCAGGGACGCAATGCTGATCCTTGCCGCATCAATTTTAACCGGAGTGCTTCTGGGTGTGACAGCCTCCGCACAATTCGATCCGCAGCCGCCGGAGGGATCTAACCAGGGGGATTTCTTCTCACCAGGGTACACGGGCGGAGCTAGCACCAACCAGCAGCCAATGCTTGTCTTGCTGGATAGCGATAAATCCAGTCCCCAGGAAGCGGGAGCTTCCATAAAATGGACGGCCAGAGCAGAAGACCCGGAAAGCGATCCTGTTTCTTTCATATTCCGGCTCAAGGGGCCATCTACTGGAAACGTTTGGACGCCGGTGAACTCAGATCTCTCAGACAATACCTGGAGATGGGATACCAATCCGGCAGATGCCGGAAGTTACCAGATAAAGGTCTCTGTCTATGATGAAATGCATGCAGGCCCTCAATTTACTCCTGACGAGAAAATAGCTGATTTTGCGCTGACTGCGCCTCCTGCGCCTCCGGAAGTCACGGCTTCCGCCGTTGCTGCTCAGGAGCAGACCTCCCAGCCGACTGCTGAAGAACAGCAGAAGCAGGAACCGCAACAATCGCCGCAACAAGAGCAGCAGCCAGCCTACCAGGAGCCTGCCGGCCAGCTTCAGCAGTACGAACCGCCAAATCAGGCCCCCGTTATGATAGTCCTGACTGCAAGCCCTGCCAGCCCTCAGGAAGCGGGCGCGGTTGTGACGTGGGACGCGCAAGCCGGTGACCAGGAGGGCAATAGTCTGCAGTTCCAGTTCCTGCTGGACGATCAGCCCGTGACCGATTGGCAATATCAGAACCAATGGACCTGGGATACCTCCTCAGCCGGTTTTGGTGCGCACAACATCGAGGCAAAGGTCAGGGATGGATTGCATAATGCCGATGGCGACTCATCCAAGAAGGAAAGCTATGCCATAAACAAGCCCAATGAGAAGCCATCGATATCCGATCTGTCCTCAGATAAGGCCAGCCCACTGGAAGTGGGCAGCGCCGTCACCTGGACGGCCCAGGCCAGTGACCCGGAAAATAATCCTATTCTATACAGGTTCTTCTTGAACGGGCTTGCCGTCACAGACTGGCAGTCCGGCAATCAGTGGACCTGGATCGTGAGCGATGGTGAGTCTCAGATCGATGTTCAGGTCAGAGACGGCAAACATTCTGATCCGGACGGATTTGATGACCAGAAGAGCGCGATGTTTGTCGGCTTGCCTCCGAACAAGGAGCCTGTTATCCTAAATTTCGGGTCGGACAAGCTCAGTCCCCAGCAGACCGGTTCAACCATCATTTGGACTGCGGAGTTCATGGATGCCGATGAAGATCCCCTGCAGTTCCAGTTCACCCTGGACGGGCAGGTTGTTCAGGACTGGTCCGACAGTTCAGTCTGGAGCTGGACGGCAACCGATGATCAGGTTGGATCGCATGTCGTGGCCGTTAAAGCCAAGGATGGCAAGCACAA
>Ga0209098_1000886_pt1 | contig 30868 bp, 22 predicted proteins | sample AD_JPNHW1_MetaG_FD_184429 | JGI IMG/M metagenome (GOLD analysis project Ga0209098, IMG submission 184429) | Active sludge microbial communities of municipal wastewater-treating anaerobic digesters from Japan - AD_JPNHW1_MetaG (SPAdes) (version 2) | ecosystem: Engineered > Bioreactor > Anaerobic...
TATTACAGGCATCAAAGCTTTTGTTCTGCATAAACAAAATTTGATGCCTTTTCTCTTTGTTTTACAATTACTAATTTTAAGTTTTTTACATACCTTTGTTAATATCTATATTTTTACCGAACTATTAATTTATTATAAATCATTTCAAAGCCTAGTACAGTGTTCGCGGCTGTAATACTCGAATTCAGGGCATGCGTTTCATAGTCATATATAATTATAGTATTACCAACTGCTACATAAAGCTGAGAATAAATATCATCGTATTTTATTACTGAAGCATTAACACCTGAAAGATATGTTGTAAGACTGTTCATGTTGTATTGATATTTATACAAGTTTCCACCAAGAGAAAAAATATAATTGTTTTCATCAATTTGAACTGCATCATTGATTAGTCCTGTTGGTAAAGCATGTGGATCCCAGAAACCATTGTTTGAAATAGAATAAATTTTAACGATACCTTGCCCGTTACCATTTCCAAAAACAATCAGCTCATCATTATTTTTTTGAAACATATTCGTGATTTCAAAATCAGTAGTAAGTTGCTGTTTCATCGCGCCACTTGAATTATAATAAACACCAAACCTTCTTTCCTGACCTGAATAACAGGCATGATCAGCAAAAACATAATCTTCGTTAGCAAAAAGTTTTACAGGATATGAACCTGTTGGAGCCATTGATGCAAATATCTGCGTTCCGTTATTCTGGTATCCTTTAATAGAGCCATTATAAAATGAGCAATAAAAAAGATTATTGAACATTGTATTATTAGTAAAATAAGGAAATGGCGGGTCGCTGACCACCGGCACCGACCATTGCAGAGTGTTTGATGAAACATCATAAATATTCATATCACCATAAATTTTTCCGCAAGTGGAATAAAGCTGGAATTTTGAATTTGATGCAGTAGAGCAATAATCGCTGTTGACATAAAATAAATTCTCAAGACTATCGCCAATAATTTTTCGTTGCAACTGTATGGTAGTACTGTTGAAATACGACATTATATAAATATATTTCATTTCACGGGCTACCTCGCTAACCTGTATTGTTCGGTATTTAGTTACGGTATTTATTCCATCGAAAGCTTTAATTCTTAAGTAATAATTTCCCGATGCTAAAGTAATATCATCCATAATATATAAAAGATTAATGCTGATATTTTTTTCTTCGGGTTTTATTGTTACAGGTGATAGCACAGGGGCTTTATTATTATCGCATACAACAATTTCCACCAGCTCCAGGTTCGTTTCATCTTCGATTGTTGCAACTATCGGTATAGTATCAAGCGCTGAAAATACCTGGTTCTCGGAAGGACTGCTTATAATAACTACCGGCAAAATATCATCCTTATCTTTTCTACATGATGAAAAAATATTTATCAATACTATAAGCAAAATTACTACACGAAATCTCATTTTATAAAATTAGGAATTTTTATGCATTGCATTATGAAAAATAAAATTAATTTTGATTTTTGTAAAAAAATAAAACTATGTTAGAACTTCTCAATCTCGACAATGTACTTTTTCTTGACGTGGAAACCGCGCCAATGGTGGCTGAATACAAACAATTGCCTCCAGCGTATAAAAAACTTTGGGATCACAAAACCCAGTATATGATGAAGCGCGAAGAAGATACTCCTGAAACTATTTTTCAGAAAGCAGGAATCTTTGCCGAGTTTGCAAAAGTAATTTGTGTTTCTACAGGTGTAATGCGGACAATAGAAGGGAAAAGAACATTTCGCATAAAATCTTTTTCCGGTGATGATGAGAAAAAAGTTCTTGAAGACCTTGCAACAATGCTGAACACGAGTTTTGGCAAAAAAGAACAAATGCTTTGCGGACATAATATTAAAGAATTCGATATTCCGTTTTTATCGCGCCGCATGATGGTGAATGGCATCAAACACCCGGCTGTTCTCGACCTATCAGGAAAAAAACCATGGGAAGTTGGTCATCTTGATACTATGGAACTTTGGAAATTTGGTGATTATAAAAATTACACTTCGCTGGAATTGTTAGCTACTTTATTTAACATACCTTCACCCAAGGAAGATATTGAAGGCAGTGATGTTGCCCGTGTATACTGGATTGAGAAAGATCTTCCCCGTATAGTGGAATATTGCCAGAGGGATGTATTTACTGTTGCACAGCTCATGTTAAAATACCAGGGAAAACCCCTTATCAAAGAAGAAGACCTGGTAATTTCAAAATAAGCGCAACTTGATTATTTATTTGTGACTTCTGGTTTTTTAAGACCATCATTTCCTGTATCGAGAACCCACTTCCATTTGCCATCGGTTTGTTTTTCCCATACTGTAACATAGGTTCCTTCACTAGAAATTTCTTTTCCTTCTTTATCTCTTGTTTTAAAAAGCCATGTACCATATGTGTATCCTATATCTGCCGACATTCCCACTTCAGCAAATAATGGCGTCCATGTGAGCGTATATGAGTCATCGTTTTTACCATCATACAATTTTTCAATTTCATTTTTCCCTACGATAGGCATACTATTAGGACGTAATAAAGTCGCATTTTCATCAGCATAATCAATGAATGCTTTAATTTGACCTTTCTTTACAGAGTAATCCGAAAACTCTTTATCTGCATTCAATACAGAAAGTTTTTCTTTTTCAATGTCGGGTTTTTCTTTACATGAAAAAAAAGAAAAAAGTACAATGAAAGAAAGTGAAAGAAAAAGTTTATCGTATCTCATAAAATATTTTTTTTCGATTCATCGCAAATATAAGTATATAAATTTCAATGTTACAAGACAAAAACACAGCTTAAAAAAAATTCAAATCGGGTTTTAGTGATACTTCTCCCTTGGGGCATAGAAGTTTGAACCTGTGGCTTAACTTTTTATTTACAATAATTCACATAAGTTTTCGTTACTTAGTACATTATTTATAAATCCAAATGAAGAATCTCAACTTATCAAAATCGTCATTTATTCGTGGGTTACAGTGTAAAAAGTCATTATATCTTTATAAAAATTTTTATAATTTACGCGATAAGCTTTCCCCAGAAACACTTTCAAAATTCTCACGCGGACATAATGTAGGAATACTTGCACAGCAGCTTTTCCCCGATGGTGTAAACATGCAACCTTATTCCCCTAAACAATACGCACGTTCAGTAACACGAACAATGGAAATGATTTCCGGTGGCTCGAAAACAATATACGAAGCGGCTTTTAGCTATAAAGATGTAATCGTGTTTTTGGATATTTTAAATTTTGAAAATGGGAAATGGCATGCATACGAAGTGAAAAGCTCTGCAAGTGTTTCTGAAACATATAAAATGGATGCTTCACTTCAATATTATGTGATTACCAATTCAGGAACAGCATTGAATTCTTTCAATATCATCTACATAAATGAAAATTATAAAAGACAAGAGCAGCTTGACATTAACAAGCTTTTTTGTTTTTACGATGTATTGAATGAAGTAAAAAATAATTTAACTTTTATCAGCGAAGAAATTGACAAGTTCAAAACATTGCTCAGCAACAAAGACATTCCTGATGTTGAAATTGGCACACACTGCAGTCGTCCCTATTTATGCGACTTTTACAACTTTTGCCGAAAAGATATTCCTAAAAATAATTCAATATTTTCAATTCCTTCATTAAGTGAAAGAGAACAATATTCATTATATAAAAAAGGAATTACATCAATAGAAAATATACCTGGTAAAATGGAACTATCAGGCATTCAAAAAATGCAGATTGATTGTCATATTAAAAAAACCGAATTTGTAAATATTGAAGAACTAAAAAAATATTTTTCAAAAATTAAATATCCATTGCTAATTGCCGATATTCAATGGTGCAAAACAGCAATACCAGGCAGAAAGAACATTAACCCATACCAGCACGTACCCTTTTCGATACAATCTGTTTTGATCGATAACAATGGAAATGAAACAGGAGCATGTAATTATTTCCAGGAAGATTTTCATTTGAATACCGAAAAATTATATCAAAATATTTTCGATGAATTCAATAAAGCTTCAACAATATTATGTTTCAGTAAACCACAAATGATCTGCATATTGCAAACATTGTGTAATGATGGCTATTTAAAATCATCTCAAATAAGTGATTTTGAAAAAAGAATGATTGATATGGAAACTTTTTTTAATGAAAACATTTATTACAACCCTTTGCTTTCGTCGGAAAATGAGCTACAAAATATTGCACGTCATATTTTCAAAACCAGGATATCACGCGAAATGCCCTCGTCCGATATTATCGCATCTGATTTATACGATTCACTACAGGTGGAAACAGACATGTTCAACCTATTGGAGATTAAAGAAAAACTCAATGAATACGCCAACTTCAAGCTCGAAACCATTAAAAAGTTTTTCTTCTATTTAAAAGGAAAAACAACCTCCTGAATTGTTAATAACTATTTTTGTTAAAACCTATTTGAAGCAGGGAGTGAATTTGTATTTTTGCCCTCTATGAATGAATCAAATAATCAACAGGAATCAACTCGTAAAAGAGTAAAGAAAAATAATACTTACCCCGCAACTCTTGAGCAAGGCAAACTTCAGCCACAAGCGGTTGAACTAGAGGAAGCAGTACTGGGTGCATTAATGCTGGAGAAAGATGCGCTTACTTCGGTTATTGACATGTTAAAACCTGACGTGTTTTATAAAGAAGCTCATCAGAAAATATACAGGGCCATTCTTGATCTTTTTGAAAAAAGCGAACCTATCGATATTCTTACCGTTACCAACCAGTTGAAGAAAAACGGTCATCTTGAAATGGTAGGTGGCCCCTATTATATTACCCAGCTTACTTCACGTATAGCTTCATCAGCAAATATTGAATACCATACCCGTATCATTTCGCAGAAATATTTGCAACGTGAACTGATACGTATCTCCACTGATATTATTCACGACGCTTTCGAAGACACTTCTGATGTTTTTGAATTGCTTGATGCCGCAGAAAGAAATTTATTTGCAGTAAGCGAAACAAATTTAAGACGCAGTTACGAGAAGATGTCTGATTTGATTCGTGATGCAATTGAACAAATCAATAAGGCTCGCCAGCACGAAGACCATTTGATTGGAGTCCCCAGTGGTTTCATGGAACTCGACAGGCTTACCGCAGGATGGCAGCGTTCCGACCTTATTGTTATTGCTGCCCGTCCCGGTATGGGAAAAACAGCTTTCGTACTTTCTATGGCCCGCAATATGGCTGTTGATTACAAAAAAGCCGTCGCTTTTTTTACACTTGAAATGAATGCCCTGCAATTGGTAACTCGTTTGATTTCGAGCGAAACACAAATTTCTGCTGATAAATTAAAAAAAGGTACACTTGAAGAATACGAATGGCAACAGCTTCATACAAAAATTGCAGCCCTTACCGATGCTCCACTTATAATTGATGATACTACCGCTTTATCCATATTCGAATTACGTGCTAAAGCAAGAAGGTTAAAACAACAACATAATATTGAAATGATCATTGTTGACTATCTTCAGCTGATGCAGGGCAATGGCGATAATAAAGGGAATCGCGAACAAGAAATCAGTACCATTTCACGTTCATTAAAAAGTCTTGCTAAAGAATTAAATGTTCCTGTAATTGCTCTTTCGCAATTAAGCCGAGAAGTTGAAAAACGCGGAGGTTCTAAACGACCTATCCTTTCCGACCTTCGCGAATCGGGCGCTATTGAACAAGATGCCGATATGGTTGTTTTCCTATATCGTCCGGAATATTATAAAATAGAAAATTTCGAAGACCAAATGCCAACCAAAGATATGGCCGAAATTATTGTTGCCAAAAATCGTAACGGTGCACTGAAAGATATACGTCTTCGTTTTATCGGGCGCTTTGCAAAATTTGCCGACTTCGAAGCTAATGAAGACTTTACCGGGTACCAGCAATACAGCGACAACGACTCTCCTACGCTTACACTTCCTTCAAAAATGAATAACATGAAGGATGATGAAAGTGCCCCATTTTAAATATTTCATATAGCCACGACCTTTAGGTCGTGGGTTGTATAAAATAACTAAACGGGCTTTAGCCCATAATTTCTATTAAGGTTAAAAGGTGTAGCAGCGAGTTAAGTAAATAGTCAATAGGTTATGAAAACTCCTTCAACCAAAAGCATTCAACCAAACCAGCAGCCTAACCCAAAAACATAGAACTTTTTTTCAATTTGATATTTTCTATTTTCTATCATCAATTTTCTATGTTATCTTTTTTTTCATCTGTTTATATTTTATGTTTTTATAGTTACTCGCTCGCACACCCGATATTCATCGGGGCGCAACACTGGCTTGCTCGTGAATATCCATGCTTTGTTTTTTCCTTCACTTATTTTAATCATTTTGTTTAGTGTAATACCAATTGTTAATTTAAAATAGTCCAAAGGATATTTTAAATTTTACAATGGTTATGTCGATGACATAGATGTTTTAGTACAATTTATTGGACTATTACATATATACAATCGGTATAAATTTTTCGTTTGCATGGATATTTCATGTTAATTTTTGTTAGTATTTTTTAATAGCATATTTTTTAATGTAAATTTGCGTTACTATTTACGTGAATATAAAATAATGAAACGCACACTCATTATATTTTTCCTGACAACATTTTCTTTATTTGCGAAAGCGAATTATATATTTATTACCATGGGTGAAGACCAGAAGAATCATCTGAAAGCCTACGGAATTGCTTATTACGCTTTGCAAAAAGATATTGAAATAAGCTGGTTGCTTAATTATGAAGGTGGAAGTTTTATGATGCCTTATAGCGAAGTTATAGAAAAAGAAAGCATTATCAGGGGAATAACTTATGAAATTATTGCAAACACTCAGGCAAGTGCTATATTAGCTGAAATTGCCGACGCTGAAGTAAATATGGATGAAGTGAAATTACAGAAAGCGCCAAAGATTGCCGTATACTCACCGAAAAATAAGCAACCCTGGGATGATGCAGTAACACTGGCTTTGACGTATGCCGAAATTCCTTATACTGTAGTTTTTGATAAAGAAGTAATGGATGGCGAATTGCCATTATACGATTGGTTGCATTTGCATCATGAAGATTTTACAGGACAGTATGGAAAGTTTTGGTCAGCATATCAGAATGCCGCATGGTATAAGGAAGATGTAAAATATAATGAAGACATTGCAGCATCGCTTGGATATAAAAAAGTATCGGAATTAAAATTAGCAGTAGCAAAAAAAATAAGGGATTTTGTTGCTGGTGGTGGTTATTTATTTGCTATGTGTTCCGCCCCCGACAGCTATGATGTTTCGATGGCTGCTGATGGTGTTGATATTTGCGAAAGCATGTTCGATGGTGATGGTATGGATGCTAATGCACAGAAGAAACTGAATTACGATAACTGTTTTGCTTTTACCGATTTTATTATTAGTACAAATCCTTATGAATACGAAATATCATCTATTGATGTAACGCAAGGCAGAAAGGTATTACAGAAGGATGATTATTTTTCGCTGTTTGAATTTTCAGCAAAATGGGACCAGGTGCCAACCATGCTTTGCCAGGACCATACTATGATAATTAAAGGATTCATGGGACAAACAACAGCATTCCGTTCCGATGAAATAAAATCGAATGTTCTGATAATGGGCGAAAATAAAGCTGCCGGCGAAGCCAAATATATTCACGGAGAATACGGAAAAGGAACTTTTACTTTTCTTGGGGGGCACGACCCCGAAGATTATAATCATATGGTTGGCGATCCTGCAACCGATCTGAGCTTGTATCCTAACTCGCCCGGATACCGGCTTATTCTGAATAATGTTTTATTTCCAGCAGCGAAAAAGAAAAAACAAAAAACCTGATAAGTTCTTTACCAGGTTTTATAAAATAAATAATAAAAAATTCTGTTAGTGCGTTACATTAGCCACTTCTTTAGGGTTGTGTTTATGTTTGAAAAGTACTGCAAACAAAACAGCAACCACCAGCGAATACGCAGCAAATGCAATCCAGATGCCTTTCCAGTCTTTACTTCCATCAGGCAGCATATAATATTGGTCAATAATAATTCCACTTATGCGGCTACCAAGAAAAGCGCCAAAACCATTGGTCATCATCATAAAAAGCCCTTGAGCACTGGCTCTCATGCTCTGGTCGCTTTGTGTTTCAACAAATAAGGAACCGGATATATTAAAGAAATCGAATGCCATTCCATATATAATGCATGATAATACTATCATCCAGAGTCCAGCTCCGGGATCGCCATATCCGAAAAGTCCAAACCTCAACACCCATGCTATCATGCTCATCAGCATTACTTTTTTGATTCCGAATTTTTTCAGGAAAAAAGGAATGGTTAAAATAAAAAGTGTTTCAGATATCTGGGAAATCGACATAATGATAGCCGGATATTTTACAGCAACTAAATCCTTGAAAGCATCTACATTTGCAAAATCGTGAAGAAAAGTATCGCCATATGCATTGGTCAATTGTAATGATGCACCCAGCAACATTGCAAAAATAAAAAACAAAGCCATCTTCGTACTTTTGAATAATGAAAAAGCATTCAAACCTATAGCTTCAACAAATGATTTTTTATGACCTTTTCCCAAAGGCGGACATTGAGGTAAAGTAAAAGCATAGAACCCCAGCAATAATGCAGAAACTGATGACACATAAAATTGCATGGCAGAAGTTTCAATCCCCGAAAGGCTGATAGTCCATAAAGCTACAATGAATCCTATTGTTCCCCAAACACGTATAGGCGGATAATCTTTCACGATATCCATTCCTTTACTTTTCATTGAAGAATAACAAACCGTAATCGACAATGCAAGCGTAGGCATGTAAAAACACATGTTAAGCAACATCACCCAAAACATTGCGGAAGGGTTATTAATCATGGGAACACAAAAAAGAACTATAGCTCCCATAATGTGAAAAGTTCCATACAACTTCTCGGCATTAATCCATCTGTCGGCTATAATACCTGCTATTGCAGGCATAAATAAAGATGCGATACCCATTGTAGAAAAAATTGCACCAAATTCAGTACCCGACCAATGTTTATTTTGGAACCAGTAAGCACCAATAGTAAGCAGCCATGAACCCCAGATAAAAAATTGCAGGAAGTTCATTAAAATTAAACGATTCTTAATGTTCATAATATTTTTCTTTAATTAATATTTTGTGTTAAGTTATTATTGAAATGACAGTCATCATGAGTTCATCAAAGGACGAACCGCATACAGAATGTTCCCATTTCGTATTCAATTTTACATTCTGCAACATATTAGACTTATACTCGTTCTTATCAGGTTTGCAAAAGCAAAACTGGTTAGAACGAGTTATACCGTACAGAAAACAAAAAATATTTTTGCAAACCTTTTTTCTGTCGGTATAACTTAAATTTAGTTTCATTATTTTTAAAAAATGTTTGGCAAAAATATTCTAATTTCTTATTCAGTAAATAATTAAAATGTTAAAAAAAAGACTGTGCAATAATTCCGGCACTGTCTGTAGGGATTAAGCCAATCTCTTACATTTTAATTCTTACCGTTCCCTGGGCGAGAAGATTATATTTATCATCATAAACATATACATTATAATCACCGGTGTGATAGAAACTTATTTTTTTCCAGAAATATGCCCAGCTTGTTTCAACATCCTGGTAAATGATGTTTTCATAATGTTTGGTTCCATAATCATCGAGAGAGTATATGGTATAATGTATTTGTGTGCAATTTACTTCGTGCCCCAGATTACAATAAAAATAGATATAACCTCCATCCTGATTAATAATAAATGATGTTCCGGTTTCAACGGGGTTGCCATCTTCATCAACATCTTCGCAGAAAGATAATGTTTGTGAATGAAGCGTAACGCTGATAAGGGTAAAAAAAAAGAAAAGCAAATACAGCTTTTAAAACAGGGAGTATAATTTTTTTCATATCAATATTTTTTGATACACAAATATAATCATACAAAAGATGAAAAACTTAAAAAATGAAAAAAAATTCTTGGATTTTATTGCCTAATATAAACTCATACTAACCATGTGTAAGAGAAATGCTACCAAGTATCAAATACCAGTTTTTGCTTTTTTGTTTTATGATTTCCTTCGTCCCCGAAAAAAAATTTAACAAACAATTTAAAAATCATTTATGAAAAATAAAACTTATAAAAAAATTGGGAAAAAGATTTCAATAGTTGGATTTTACTTTTTTATTGTGCTTAGCGGATGGGGTCAAACTACCTACTTTTCACAAGGCAGTATTGACCCTACCGTTACATCCAACTGGAATTCCAGCCGTACCGGTGGAGGAACAAGCCCTGCTAATTTTACTTCGGGTGATATTTTTGTAATTCAAAATGGAAATAGCATGACAACAGGTGCTACTTGGACAATTAGTGGTACCGGCTCTAAACTATGGATTGAAAATGGCGGAATACTAACAGCCACTTCTACTATTACTCTTTCATCTGGCACAACTTTTCAAATTGATGACGGAGGAACATACAAACATCAAAATACAACAGCATATGGGACTTCTATTTTACAAGGCACCGAATCATTTGCAGTATCAAGTAATTTCGAAATAAACAACTCAAATGCAACAGGTCCTTCAGGCGGAACTGTGTTTGGTAATTTAATAATAAACTTTATTACTGACCCCGGGAATGTAAACATGAATGGCGCAATCACAACAATCAATGGCAATCTATATATACAAAATACTTCTTCGAGAGAATTAAGGATTTCAACAAATACGTCTATAACATTATCTATCGGAGGGGATCTTATAATTACAGGAGGTACGTTAAATTTTTCAAATGGTAGTACAGCAGGAAAATCTTTCACATTGAACATAGCAGGGAATTATAATCAAACCGGGGGAACATTTACTCATACCAATAGTACAGAAGGAAATGAATTAAAAATAAATTTTACAGGTAATGATAAAACATTTACTCAAAGCGCAGGAATACTCACAAATACTAACATGAACTGGGAAATTATTTCTGAAGCAGCATATACGTTTAACAGTAATTATTCTGTACCTGTCTCTCGATCACTAACAGTAAACGGGACCATAGATTGTGGAACATCTATCATTAGTGGTTTAGGTAACTTTTTTCTTTTTAGTGGAGCAACTTTAAAAACTGCAAACGCTGATGGGATTAATGGCACAATAACAGTTAGCGGAACTAAGGATTTTGATGAAGGAGCTAATTATATTTTTTATGCAAACGGGGCACAATCTACAGGAATTTCACTACCCTCTTCAATAAATAATTTAACTTTAAGTGGCGCATCAAAGCTTGCAATTTCAAATTCAACACTATCCTGTTCTGTTATTACAATTAATAACGGAACAACTTTAACAGTTAATGCAGGTAAAGCATTAACTGCAAGGAACAACACTATCAATAATGGTACACTCTCAATAGAGTCTAATGAATCAGGAATTGGAAGCTTTATTGATAATGGTACCATTACAGGCAGCGGAATTTATAATATGGAACGCTATGTCAGCTCTAATGGCGATTATCACTGGGAATATATTTCTTCGCCTATACCTTCTGCATCATCTGATTTATTTACATCATCATCACCGACTATTCGAAACCTTTATTATTCAAATGAATCAACAAATTCATGGAGTAATTATTCAACAACATCGACAGGTAATTTAGAAGTCATGCGAGGCTATGCAAGAAAATATGTTAATGGAGAAACAGGCAGCGACGATGTGATAACTTTTACCGGAACATCATTAAACACTGGCAGTTTATCCATATCAAATCTTACAGGAACAACTATATCTTCTGTTTTCAACGGATGGAATCTTGTGGGGAATCCCTATCCCAGCGCAATTGACTGGGACGCATCGTCGGGCTGGAGCAAAAGTGATTTTTATAATTCGTATTATGTCCGTACAAATGGTACTTATAGTTCTTACGCATACGATTTAGGAACTCATGATGCAACAAGATATATTCCGCCAATGCAGGCGTTTTGGGTAAGAGCCTTGTCGGAAGGCACATTCACGCTTACATGCAATAACGATGTAAGAGTTCACAGCAACCAAAATATTTACAAACCTGCAAGTACAGACAACACTCTTCATCTTTCAATTACAAATAACACCAATGGATTTGATGATGATACATACATCCGTTTCAAACCAGAAGCTACAGAAAATTTCGACAGTCAATACGATGCTTATAAAATGTTTGCCGATGATATTAATTATCCGCAGATATATACTCATGCAGATAATGATGATTATTCAATAAATAATCTAAGCAACATAAACGGTGAGCGCAATATTCCAATTGGCTTTAAAATATCTGTCAGTGGTCAGTTTACCATTACTGCTGATTTAGTTTCTTCATTCACTGATAACGGAAACACAGTTTTTCTTGAAGATACACAAGAAAATATTCTTCAGGATTTATCAGTCAATAATTCATACACATTTAATTCTGATGCCACATCGGGTTTATCGCGCTTCATCATACATTTTAACCCGTCAATTACTAACATTACAGAAAATACAGATGAAAAGGTTTGTATTTATTCGTACCAAAATGAAATTCATGTAAAAGCAACAGAAATGCTTGATGGAGAGATAAGCATTTATAATATGTTGGGACAAATAGTTTCAATAAAAAAATTATCAGGAAATAATTCTGCTGTTATTTCACTCGATAAGGAATGCGCTGTGTATACGGTGAAATATACCTCTGACAAAAAAAGTATTACAAGACGAATTATTATTAACAGGTAATTAAAACGAAAGCCGATATGAAAAATAAAGATATTTTGAAAAATAAAAACACTAATTGTAACTATTCAGCAATATTATAAAAATATTATTCAAAAAGTAAAAATTCGAACACTTTATTAACAATTGTTGAATAGTAGCTAACAATTAAGTCGTTGTTTTTATTAGTATTTGTAGAGGTTTGAGTTCCTTTGTAAAAAAAAATTGACATTCGAACAACAACGCATAAAGGAACTCGAAGAAAAAATTGCAATCCTTGAATTGCAAATAAAATTTCTTATAGAAGAAAATGAAAGATTGCGTTATCCGAAAAACAGCAATAATAGCTCAATCCCACCATCCAAAGATGAAAACAGAATAACTAAAAGTAATAGTTTGCGAATCAGTAATGGGAAAAAGCCAGGTGGTCAAAGAGAACATGAAGGCAATACTTTAAGCATGACAAGTACTCCCGATGAAATTATTGAACACAAGCCCCAGTATTGCAATCATTGTGGTAAAGATTTAACGGGCTTCAAAAGTAAAGAAGAAATGCGCAGACAAGTTGTAGATATTCCTCCAATAATACCTAAATATATTGAACACAGGATATTCAGTTGCGAATGTAGCTGTGGACATATCACAGAATCAAGTTTTCCATTAGGAATAAATGCTCCTATAAGTTACGGAAATAATATTGAATCAGTAATTGCATATCTACATACGAGACAATTTATACCTTTTGATAGAATGCGTGAATTTTTTTCAGATATATGTAATTTGCCAATAAGTACAGGTACTATATGTGATATACTGAATCGCTTTTCTGAAAAAGCTCTTTCTGCTTATGAAGTAATAGCCGATAAAGTAAAAAACAGTTCTGTTATTGGTGGCGACGAAACAGGCGCTAAGGTTAACGGTAAAAAAGGTTGGTTTTGGACTTGGCAAAGTAAAATTGCTACATTCATAACATTTTCAAACAACAGAGGCATGGCAACTATAGACGCAACTTTTCCTGATGGATTTCCTCAAGCCATTTTTATACATGATTGTTGGAAAAGTCATTTTAATACTGATGCCATTCGTCATCAAATATGCACATCACATTCATTGCGTGAACTGAAATATTTTGAAGAAAGATATAAATCTTCTTGGGCTACTAAATTTAAATTTTTGCTTTATGATGCCCTGAAACTAAAAGAATCTCTAACTCCTGCCGATTATTTGCAATCAATTTCCAGAAGAACATATTTAGAAAATGTACTCGACAAATTATTAGTTGATGTTATTCCCGAAAACATGAAAGAGGTATTAACTTTTCAAAAACGAATGATCAAGTGTAGAAATTATATTTTTACTTTCCTTTACTTTCCAGACGTACCTCCCGACAATAACGCATCGGAAAGAGCTATCCGTAATATCAAAGTTAAACAAAAAGTATCTGGTCAATTTAAAACTACTAATGGCGCTCAAACTTATGCAATTATTAGATCTATTACGGATACCTGCATAAAAAACAATCAAAATATTTTGGCTGCTTTTAAAACTATTGCTAATTTGCAACCTGAATAGTTACCACTAATTTAAAAAGAAGATATTCAAAACCAGAAATCAATTTCATAAAAATTGATAAAGAAGTTTCAATACTTATGTCATCAGCTAATCCATTCAATAATCCTGATGAAGCATACATCCCAGATGACATTGCAGGACCATTTAAATTTTATAAATCATAATTATCTTATAAAATAGAAAAGCAAACATTTTTAAACTTAAATATTTAATTATTTTCAAATAATTTTTTTAATGTATTTATTAATGAGGTTAAAATAATTTAACAGCAAAAAATAATATCAAAAATTATAATTTTATTACATTTGTTTAATGAATTGATTTTTAATTTGATTTTTAAAATATTTATTTTATGAAAAAACATTTTTACTTACAAAAAACGAAAATGCTATTTATTGCAGCATTTCTTATTAGTGCAGTACAAAATGGATGGGGACAATCTATTTCAATAACAACTGCAGGAGTTGCATTAACCGAAGATTTCAACACCCTTGCAAGTGCTGGTACAAGTTCAACTGTACCTACAGGATGGGCTTTTCTGGAATCAGGCACTGGCGCAAACACCATTTATACTGCTGGAAACGGCTCAGGCAATACTGGAGACACCTATAGTTTTGGTTCTACAAGTTCAAGTGAAAGGGCCTTTGGTGGGTTACAATCAGGTTCAATAAATCCAACTATCGGGGTTTCGTATACTAACAGTACCGGGTATTCTATTACACAGCTATCAATTTCATATTATGGAGAACAATGGAGGATAGGTACTTTAAGCAGAACTGATAAAATTAATTTTCAATACAGTTTAGATGCAACCAGTCTATCAACCGGCACATGGGCATCAGTTACCAGCTTAGATTTTATTGCACCTGTTACATCAGGAACTATTGGCGCACTTGATGGTAATGCAAGTGCCAATCGTACTTTGATAAGCTATACGATTAAAAATATTTACATTGCCAACGGCTCAACATTTTGGATAAAGTTTACCGATACTAATGCAACCGGAGCTGACGATGGTCTTGCAATTGACGACTGGTCATTAACTGCTTATTCACCTTCATTATGGACTGGTACAACTTCAACTGACTGGAATGATGCTTCTAACTGGAACACTAATGCTGTACCAACATCAACAGATGATATCTATATCTCCTCTACCCCTGTTAATCAACCTCAGGTAACATCTGACCCTACAACCCCTGCTCAATGTTATCAATTAATAATTGAAACTGGAGCTACTTTAACAATAAATACAGCAAAAGCATTAACTGTAAATGCAAATACAATTAATAATGGAACAGTTACATTAAAATCAGATGCAACTGGAACTGGTTCTTTTATTGATAATAATAGTGCATTACTTGGAATAGGAACCTATCATGTTGAACAATATTTAACTGGAAGTGGAGGTAATTCTCCGAATGGAAGATACTGGTATGTTGGAGCACCTGTAACCACAGCTCTTAGTGCATCTTTCAATGCCATGGGGGATAATAGATTATGGTCATATAGTGAATTAACTGCATCTTATTCTGAAATAAATGTAAATGGTATTAATCTTACTCCTTTACAAGGGTTTGTTGCAAGACTTGGCGCAACAGAGACCATAAACTTTACAGGAACTTTTAATACCGGGATTATTGGAACTACTGACAATCTTTCAAGAACTGCAACTGGAACATATGATGGTTATAATTTAGTAAGTAATCCTTACCCTTCGGCAATTAATTGGGGATGCGAGAATACTCCAACAACAGGTTTAACTATGACCAACCTTGGAAGCACAATATGGTACAGAAGTAACGGAGGTTTTGCCACTTATAACTGGTCAGGTGATGGAACAGGTCAAAACTCAGGTCAAAAATACATTCCTGCCATGCAAGGATTCTGGGTAAGAGTTACCGAAGGTAACAGTAACGGAACTCTTATTCTTACAAATTCTACAAGAGTACACAGTTCACAAAGTTTTTATAAACAAAAATCAGAACAAAATATTTTCAGAATAAATGTATCGAATGGAAGTATTACTGATGAAGCGGTAATTGGGTTTTACAACAATGCACAAAATACATTTGAAAGATTTGATTCAGAAAAAATGTTCTACACTGATGATAATGCTCCGCAAACTTATTCTTTAACTTCAGATAATGTTGTTACAGCAATTAACGGACAGCAGGAACTTACATCTGGTGAAGAACGAATAGTTCCGATAGGTTTCTCAACACCTGTTTCAGGAACATTCAGCTTTACAGCAACCAATCTAAATGATTTTGATGCTTCTGTCAATGTATACTTAGAAGATATTTTACAAAATGTAACTATAGATCTTCGCCAAACTAATGTATACACCTTCTCATCAGATGCAGTAAATGATGCCAACCGTTTCAAAATACATTTCAATGGAATAACAACCAATATAAGTACTCAGGAAGTTTCATCAGTATATTCATATGCTTATGATAATACTCTTTTTGTAAACACTCCTTCTGCTAATTCAACTATCGAACTTTATGATGTGTTAGGAAATTTAATTTCTGAACAAAAATCTATCAGTGGCTTGAATAAAATAAAAATCAATAACAGCAAAGGAATATATATAATAAAGGTATTGAATGGCAAAGATGTTTTTACACAAAAAGTTTTTATTAAATAATTAACTCCAAAGAATAATCATATGAAAAATATACAGAAAAAACATAATACTAAGAAGCGTTTATATAATAAACCTTCTGTTGAACAAATAAAAATAGATAATGAAATTTCTGTTTTTATGACAACTACTAGTGATACGCCTCCGGGAGACCCCAGCGGTGCATTACAACCGGATAAGTTTGATAACAATCCTTATAAAATTTCAAAAGCTTAGAAATAGTTTTATCTCATTTTCTTAAAGTCCTCAAAAGAGGACTTTTTTTATTTTCATTTTAGTTTGTAATTTAAAATTAAAATGTTAAATTTGTCAAGAATAAAATTCAGCCGAATTAATAAAAGCACACCTTCCTCCAAACACAAAACTGTAGTCTGATAAAACAGTATAAAAAACAGGGCGATGCCGAAAAGCCATACGAGTAGGCAAAATAAAATTCATATACCATGAAAAAAATCTTTATTTTTCTGAGTTTAGTATGCGTTATTGCGACTTATGGACAAACACCCATTCCAAATGGAGGATTTGAAAATTGGAATAGTACTAATTACGAATATCCTCAATACTATCAATACACATCAAACCCTAATGCATTTGCAAGCGGTCTTCCTTTTAATGTGGTAAGAACTGCAGATAAGCAAAATGGCGATTCAGCGATTATGATTACTTCCTATGGAAATGACAATGGTCCAGGTTATTTTGCAAATATTGACCCAGAAAACAGTGGTGAAGATATTAGTAGTTGGCACGGAGGAATGGTAATAACTGAAACACCTACAGGGATCCAGGGGTATTATAAATATAATATAGAATCTCCTGATTCAGCTGTAATAATATTTGTTTTTACCCATGCAGGAGAAAATTGCGGAACATATTTTTTTAAATTAGGTGGTAACAAAACTGAATATACATATTTCAACTTTCCTTTTCCAGAATTTACAATAGCTCCCGATTCGGTAGTATTTGCTGTTGCATCCAGTGATATTTCGAATCAAGATTTAGAAATAATATCTGGAACTACTTTGATTTTAGATAATGTATCATTTACCGGAGTAACAAGCCAACCTGAACATATGAATGGTGATTTTGAATCGTGGAAAACAGGACAAACTCCTTACTTCCTTGATAATTGGTACACCAACAATAACACTGACGGTGTTAGCAGAAGCACAGATAAACATGATGGAAATTATGCTCTTGAATTGACTACAACCCAAGGAGGCAGTGATGATGACCCTGAAGCCAGACAAGCAGAAGCTACAAATGGATACTGGAATGAGGCATGCCATTGTCAAATGGGCGGAATTCCTTTTTCAAACCAGATAGATACTTTAGCTTTTTGGTATAAATATGCACCTTCAGGGAGCGACAGTGCTGAAATTTGTTTAAATTTTAAAAAGAATGGTTCTGATATAGGCGGACAAAATTTGAGACTACATGCTGCTGCTGATTATCAATATATTGAATTCCCTTTTAACTTTAACTGGGGAGGAACCCCGGATACTGTAATTATAAGGATAACATCCTCTTCTCAGGGAGACGGTACTGGAAAAGGAGGTAATAATATTTCTCTTTCTTGTGTTGGTTCTACATTAACAATAGATTCTTTACGTTTTAAATCGGCAACACCGCCACCAACTTCTGTAACTTCATCAGCTGTTACACAAACTTCTGCTACCATTTCATGGAATGCGCCTTCTCCTGCACCTTCAAATGGATATCAATACGAAATCAGAACCAGTGGTGAAGCAGGAAGCGGAGCAAGTGGTCTTGCTACTAGCGGCACAACTGCTGCCGGTGATGTGAATGCTGATATCAGTGGCTTAACTAAAGCCACAACGTATTCAGTTTATGTACGCGGAAATTTTGGCGGAGCAGGTTTTAGCTCATGGTCTAATGCTTATAATTTTTCAACTTTATGTGATGCTATTACTTCATTCCCATGGACTGAAAACCTAAGCAGCGCTAATCCTCCATCATTACCTTCTTGCTGGTCGCAAAATAATGCTAATAGCGATTGGCGTCAGTGGCAAACCAATCCTTTTATGGAAAATTATGCTTTTAATATTCATACCAGTGGCTCCGGCGGAAATAACAACGATTATTTAATTCTCCCTCAAATAACTCTTACAAACAATCAGGAATTATTATTTAGCGTAGCCACTGAAAACAGCTCCAGTCCTAATAATTTCAGGGTAGTCCTGTCAGAAAGCGGAAACGCACCATCTGATTTTGACCATGAAATTATGGATACTACTATAGTATCAAGCAATACCATGACCCAAATCACCACACCTATTGACCTTTCAGCTTATTCAGGTGATGTATGGATTGCAATTCATATTCCTACTTCTACTCTAGAAGGTCAGGGTTTATTTGTTGATGATTTCATTATTGAAGACATACCTGCCTGTCCTAAACCTACTGCTGTAACTACTTCAGCCGTTGATTATACAACTGCCACCATTTCATGGACTGCTCCTACACCTGCACCTTCAAGTGGATATCAATATGAAATCCGTACAAGTGGAAATGCAGGTAGCGGTACACCCGGATTAGTAAAAAGTGGTAATACTGCTGCCGGTGTTGTTTCCAAAGATATAACCGACCTTACTGCTTCAACAAATTATTATGTATATGTACGTGCAATTTGTAATGCACCGGATACAAGTGAATGGACAAGTGCCTATAGTTTCACAACACTATGTAACAAGATTTCATCTTTTCCATGGACAGAGGATCTGAATTCAATAAATCCTCCCTCATGGCCTCCATGTTGGTCATCCAATAATGCCAACAGCGATGGTTACCAGTGGCAAACCAATAACTTTGGCGGACCCGTATTTAATATGTTTACAGGTGGTAACGGTGGAAATAATAACGATTATTTAATTCTTCCTCAAATTTCACTTACCGGTGGAAATAAACAATTATCTTTCAAGGTCGCATCTGCAAATCCCGGAAGTCCAAATAGTTTCAGGGTAGTTCTTTCTGAAGGCGGAAACGCACCATCTGATTTCACATATGAAATTATGCCCACAACTGTAGCATCGAATAACTCTTTGACCGAGATTACCCCTATTAATCTCTCTGATCATTCAGGACATGATGTTTGGATAGCAATACATGTTCCTAATACAGGCACAGAATGCCAGGGATTATTCGCCGATGATTTTATTATTGAAGATATACCCTCATGTTCTAAACCCACAGCATTGACAATATCTGCAGTTTCACAAACTTCAGCTACCATATCATGGACTGCTCCTACTCCTGCACCTGCAAATGGATACCAATATGAAATTCGTGCATATGGAGAAGCAGGAAGCGGTATAAATGGCTTAACTGTTTTAGGAACTACTGCAGCTGGCGATGTAGACGACAATTTTATCGGACTAAGTGCATCATCTAATTATAATGCTTATGTCCGTGCGATCTGTGGTTCAGAAGATACAAGTGCATGGACGAACGCCAATAATTTCTCTACACCTTGTGATATTACAATAGCTCCATTTACTGAATCATTTGAATCAGGCAATGTACCTCCTTCATGCTGGAGTGCAACATATCCGGGAGTATTTTGGAGTAATACGGGTTACAGTAGTTATGGTTCAGGTAATGTTTCAGCTTTAGCCAGATTTTATACCTTCTCTAACACAAATCCTTTCGATTTAATTTCAAATACTTTCGATATTAGCGGAATGTCAACACCAACTTTAACATTCGATTATGCTTATGCTACACGTTCAGGACAAACTGATCAACTTGATGTATATTATTCAACTAATGGAGGAGTAAACTTTATACCATTATTAAATATGCCCGGTGGCACAGCCGGTATTTTAAATACTGCCGGAACAATAGTTTCTGAATTTTTCCCATCATCAAGTCAATGGAAAACTCAGGTAATTAGTTTACCAGCTGGAACAAATAAATTAAAATTCACAGCTACCAGCGCTAATGGCAACAACCTTTTTATAGATAATATTAAAGTCAGCGACCTTATTATATGGACAGGTGAAACATCAACTGCCTGGTCAAATATAAACAATTGGAATCCTAAAGCAATTCCCACTTCTACAAATGATGTGATAATTCCTTCTGGCACTGCAAATGAACCTTATGTTGATATTTCTACACCGGCAGCTTGTAAAAATTTAACTATAAACCCGGGTTCAACATTAACTATAGATGCAGGAAAATATTTAACAGCAAGTGGTACAACAACCAATAATGGAACATTTACTATTAAATCCACAAGTTTAGCAAGTACAGGCTCTTTCATCGACAATGGCATTGCTGGCATTGGAAATTATAATGTTGAAAAATATTTAGAAGAAACCAATTATTATTATGTCGGCATACCAATATCCGGTATCAGAAGCACTGTATTTGACATTTTAGGTGGTAACAAACTTTGGTCACATAGTGAAACAACAGGTTTATATTCATCAGTTCTGGATAATGTTACACTGAATGTAAAACAGGGTTATGTTACAAAATTATTAATACCCAAAACAGTTAGTTTTTCCGGAACTTCTATAAATACAGGGACTCAAACCAATAATCTTACGTTAACTTCTCCTGCAAGTGCGTTTGAAGGTTACAACCTTATTTGTAATCCTTATCCTTCTGCAGTTGATATTGAATCAGCAACAACTGATGCTTCTAATTTAGAGACTACAATATGGTATAGAAGTGGAGGTAATTTCTACACTTATAACTGGACCGGACATTCCGGAACAGGCTCAAGGTATGTTCCGGCAATGCAGGCATTCTGGACAAAAGTTGCTGCAGGGAATTCTAATGGAACTTTGATTTTTGAAAATGCTGACAGATTACACAATTCCCAGGCATTCTATAAAGCAACTTCACAACCAAATGTTCTAAGAATGCAGGTTTCAAATGGAACCTTGAATGATGAAGTTCTTTTAGGTTTCTATCAAAATGCTTCTGATAATTTCGAAAATTACGATTCTCGAAAAATGTTTGGCGATGATGAATATCCACAATTATATTCATTAACTTCAGATAATATTAAAGTTGCTATCAACGGTTATCCTGAACTTTCAGCAAATAATGAAAAAGTAGTTCCTTTAGGATTTAAAACATCTACAAGCGGTTCATTTACCATCAATGCTATTAACCTTGGTGAATTCGATGTTTCTATTCCTGTTTACCTTGAAGATGCACAACAAAGTATTATTCAGGATTTGCGTCAAACTAACACATACGCTTTTACTTCACCTGTAATTGATGATGCTAACCGTTTTAAATTACATTTTGGTAATACCATTACATCCGTTCCTGCAAATTCTGAAAGTGCTATTTCTGTATATGCAACAAACAAAACAATATATATCAACACGCCTAAAAACGCTAATGTAAAAGTATATGATGTTTTAGGAAACCTTATTTTGAATCAACAAGCTGTTCAGGGTTTAAATAAATTTCAGCTTAATGTTGAAACCGGCATATATATAACAAAGGTTCAAACAGAAGGACAAATTATAACGCAGAAAGTTATGTTAAACAAGTAATATTAATTCTTAAAACTACAGATATGAAAACAATATATAAAAAACAAAAAAGGAATTACTCTAAACCAAATATTGAACAAATAAAAATTGATAATGAAATTTCTATTTTTATGACAACCAGTAGTGATACACCTCCGGGAGATCCCAGCAGTGCATTACAACCGGATAAGTTAGATAATAACCCTTTTAAAATTTCGAAAGCATAAATACTAAATCATTTTTTTTGAAGTCCCCAATGTTTGGGGACTTTTTTTTATATTTACAAAAAAATAATTATGGATTTGAATGAATTATTTAAAAGAAAAAGTTTATTTGCTACAAGGAATGTAGGCAACGAAAAAGTTCTTGTACCTGTAAAAAATAATATTGCCAACATGACCGAAATATACACACTTAATGAAGTTGGATGTTTTATCTGGGATAATATTGACGGGATAAAAAATGAAGATGATATTATTAATGAAATCACCAATGAATTCGATATTGACAGGGAAACTGCAAAAAAAGACCTGAATGATTTTCTCGAAAAATTCAATAATATTTAAAATCAATTATTCATTTTATTTTGAATTCACAATACTTATCAATTGCAAGGTTTATTATTAAAGTTACTTCTGAATGTAACGCTGAGATTATTTTTGAAGAAGGCTATAAATATTTTACAACTACCGAAAATACAGCGAACCCAGATATTACAATCAAAGCATTCGATTCCATTCCCAAAAATTTATCAGAAAAAATTTTTTTATTATTTGAAGTAAAAAACAATAATCAGAATTTCTTTTCCATTTACAAACATAATGACTCATTAAAACTTTTTATTTACTCACAGGAAAAAATTAACACCTTACAGCAAATTGCTATATTGAATAAAGAGCTTAACGAATGGGAAATTTATTGCTTGCCTGATAAAGAAAATAAAATCAATCCCCTGCTCTATCCATTGGGATCATTGATTTTGTATTATCTTACTGTAAAATTTGATGCCATTATGATTCATTCATCAGGAATTTTTGATGGTAATAAAGGAAGAATTTTTTCAGGGTTTTCAGGTGCAGGAAAAAGCACTATGGCCGGTTTATGGCAAAATATAGGAAGTACAATTATTAACGATGACCGTTTAATAATTAGGAGATTTGAAAATGAATATATCATGTTCAACACACCTATGCATTATGCCGATATTTATAGAGAAGCGCCATTACACACTATTTCTTTAATTCATCACTCACCTGAAAACATCATAAAAAAAATAAACGGTGCTTTAGCAGTTTCAAGCGTTATGGCTCATTGCATTCAGCATAGCTACAATAACAATTATTTACAACATCATCTCGATTTTCTTTCTGAACTTTGTAATACAATTTCGATTTACAGCATTGGGTTCAAACCCGACCATGAAATTATAGAATTAATAAAAGAACATGCGGGCTGACGAGTTATATGAATTGACCAATTATTTCTTAAATTCAAACCAAACAGTTAAGGGAAGAGTTGGAGGATATAGTATGTATCCTTTACTTCGCAATGGTTTCGAAATTATTGTCAACAAATGCAGCATTAATGATATTATACCTGGAGATATAGTAGTTTTTAAAAGAGGACCTAAGTTAGTTGCACATAGAGCACTTAAAAAAAACATCTATAATAATAAAACAATACTTACTACAAAAGGGGATTCATGCAGAAATACAGATGAACCAATTACTGAAGAAAATTTTTGTGGAAAGGTTATCTTTTTTATCAAGAAAGGAAAAGAAAAAAAAACAAATACTATTTATAATCAGTATGCCGTTAAGTATTCGAATCTTTTGACTTTTTACTGTTACTCTTTAGTTTGGATTATTAGCAGATATAACAAAATCAATCAAACTATTAAAAGTATTTTTAAAAGTATATTTTTTGTTTGCCGTGAATCAAAGAAACTTGCAATTACAAACACAATCATTGCAATCCTCCAGGGAATACTTCCTTTTGCAATAATATATCTTTTCAAATGGTTAATTGATTTAATCTGGAAAATCAACAGCAATGCTGATAAAACAATTTTGTATAACAATATTCTGACTATAGTTATTATTACCGGAATTGTTTTTTTATTCAGTTCAATATTAAGTATATTCAGCAGTATTCTTCGCGAACGCTTATCACAATCTGTTTCATTATATATTTATAATTTACTTCATCGAAAACATATCACTCTCGACATGGCTTACCTTGAAGACTCGGAGCAGCAGGACAAGATACACAGAGCTGTTAACGAAGCAGGGTTTCGTCCATTGAAAATGATCAACGAAAGTTTTACTGCAATTCAATCGATACTTTCATGGCTTGTAATTGCAATATTATTATTCAAAATACATTGGTTGATTTTTGTATTAATCCTGTTTGCGGTAATACCAGAAATTTTCATCCGTTTTTATTTTTCAAAAAAATTCTACAACCTGAATAAATCGAATAGTACGAGAGAACGCGAAGCGTATTATTATAATAGGATTCTTACAGGTCTTGCATTTGCCAAAGAACTCAGGCTTTTCGGAACGGGTTCATTTTTTAAAGAACGCTTTAATAACATTCAAACTTATCTTCATAAGAAAAAAAATTCACTAATAAAAAAACGTGCAATTGCAGAAATAGCAGCACAAATATTTGCTGTAACAATTATTTTTATTTCGTTCGGCTACATTTCATTCCTTGCAATAAATGGAATTGTATCAGCAGGCACAGTTGTCCTGTTCTTTCTTATTTTCCAGCGGGGATATGCTGTATTAAAAGATTTTTTCAATTCGCTTGCAGGGTTATATGAAGACAATGTTTTCCTTGGCGACTTTTTCAGCTTCCTTGAATTACCTGCTCTTTCCAAATCTTCATCAAAGGAAAAAATTAACACATTACAAAAAAGTATTGTTATTGATAATGTAAGTTTTCATTACCCATCCAGTCAACGCAAAGCACTTGATACTGTTTCGTTGGAAATACCAGCAGGTAAAACAGTAGCGCTTGTTGGCCCCAATGGTTCAGGAAAAACAACATTAGTAAAATTATTATGCGGATTTTATTTCCCTGATAATGGAAAAATATTTTTTGATAACAATGATATATCTTGCATCAATCCTGATGATTTAAGAAAAAATATCACAGCCGTTTTCCAGGATTTTGCATTGTACAATATGACAGCCGGTGAAAATATTTTTTTAGGAAACATTTCGGAACCCGCGTCAATTGAGAAGATAAAAGAATCGGCAAAAAATGCCGGCATTGATGATGTGCTTGAACAACTACCTCAAGGTTATAACAATATTATCGGAAATCTATTTGAAAAAGGTGAAGAGCTAAGTATCGGTCAATGGCAGAAGATGGCTATAGCCAGGGCATTTTACCGTAACTCTCCTATCCTGTTTATGGATGAACCTTCAAGTGCTCTAGATGCGGAAACAGAACTACAACTTCTGAAAAATTTAAAATCATTAGCAAAAGATAAAACTGTTTTGATCATCAGTCATCGCTTTTCCACTATCCAATGGGCAGATATGATTTATGTTTTAGAAAACGGAAAGGTTGTAGAGCAAGGTAACCACGAACAACTAATGCTAAAGCAGGGAAAATATTATAAAATGTTCGAAAACAGCAGGGCTTTTTAATTTTAGCTCTTTCCTGATTTTATTGAAGTAACAATTTTACTGAGTATAATTAAATAAATCGATTTTATTCCAACCCATATTCGCTTTATATAAAACCAGAATAAAAGATTTTTATTCTTAATTTTATAACGGGCAAGCATAAATTTTTTTGAAGGAAAAAGGTCGTCTATCAGGTATTTAATTTTATTTCTAAAACCATTAATATGACTCAGTATTTCATAGTTGCGGCTTGATAATTCCAGTGGTAAATCTTTCCTGTAATGCTGCAAGTAATGAATAAATAATCTTTCCGTTTTTGAATCAATAATTGTTTTAGCTTTATTTATGATAAACTGCGGCAAATCAATATTAAAATATTTATTGAGTAAGAATAAATATTTGTACACAATATTATCGCACTTATAATCGCGTGAAGATTCATCAAAATAGTTCCAGTCGATTTCAGATGAATATTTTTCAATCACGCCGGCAATATCAATAAATCCATATATCTGAGGCTTTCCATCACTAAAATGTTCATCAAGGTGTATAAAGGAATGTTGTATCTGGTGCTCAGGACAAAGCTTGCGTAGTGAAACTCCATTTAAAACCACAGGCTGAGATTTTGCCCAATAATCTTCCATTTTTATATCAAATCCTCTATAACGTATATGAGTTCTGTAATGCAGCTCCACTTGAATGCCATTCATAATAAGCTGAGGCATGTGTTTATGGTCATTCAAATTTGTTATAAATTCTGTCTTATGGAATTCCTGGTATTGATAACCATGAGCTTTTAAAATATTCCATGCTTTTTCTGCTTCATGCTCTTTTAATAACAAATCAATATCCGACATCTGGCGCAAAGCGATATCTCCATATATTGATTCAGCCATCAGTATTCCTTTTAATGCAATAACTTCAATTCCCTCTTTTGAAAATATATTTACAATATTTTTCAAATGCTCATACAAAACCATATTCCGGCTTAACGACCTGTAATAGGCTTTCCCGAATTTTTCAAAATATTCTTTTGGTATTAAATTGGAATTTGAAACAAGCGGTAAATTTTTAAAAAGTAATGGGCCTGAGCCATTCTGTATGGCATTTTCAGTAAAATAATTCCAGTCTTTTACTAAAGGAATTGCTTCTTCAACCTGACGAATTTCATTTTCCGAAATATGCAGTTTTGAAGCGTAAAGTACCAATTTATCTTCAGTGGTAAGATTCAATTTAATTTTATTTATACAAAGCTAATAAAAAAAGGGAATCTTTTTCCGATTCCCTTTTTCCTTGATGCAATGATATTTTTATTTCACTGCATCAACAATAGCTTTGAATGCTTCAGGCTGGTTCATTGCTAAATCAGCAAGAACTTTCCTGTTGATTTTAATATTTTTCTCATTCAATTTTCCGATAAATTCAGAATAGGACATTCCGTATTCACGCACTCCTGCATTGATACGAACAATCCATAGTCCTCTGAAATTACGTTTTTTGTTACGACGGTCGCGGTATGCATACTGCTGACCTTTTTCATAAATGTTTTTTGCTACTGTCCAAACATTTTTTCCTGAGCCAAAATTTCCTTTTGTTTTATTCAGGATCTTTTTCCTTCTGGCCCTTGATGCTACTGCATTTACTGATCTTGGCATAATTGTTAATTTTTTGTTTCAGCGCCCCATCATGTGAGAACTTTAGAAGCTGTAAACAAGGTTAATACTAAATTAATTAAACACAAAGAGTCCTTCTTACATTGCGTTCATCAGCGCTGCTGACGAGTGTAACATGCGTGAGGCTACGTTTTCTTTTCGTTTCCTTCTTTGTTAAAATGTGACTCTTGTACGCATGTTTTCTTTTAATCTTACCTGTACCAGTAAAGTCGAATCTTTTCTTGGCGGCAGATTTTGTTTTCATTTTAGGCATTACTTCGCTTTTTATTTGTTTATACTACTTATTTTTTCTTTGAAGATATAATCATGAACATTCTTTTTCCTTCCAGTCGCGGCAATTGTTCTACTTTGCCGTATTCCATTATAGCATCAGCAAATTTTAAAAGGATGATTTCTCCCTGCTCTTTATAAATTATTGACCTTCCTTTAAAGAATACATCCACTTTCACTTTAGCGCCTTCATCAAGGAATTTGATTGCATGTTTCAGTTTAAAATTAAAATCATGTTCATCGGTATTCGGGCTAAGCCTGATTTCCTTAATGACAATTTTTACTGAATTTGCTTTCATTTCCTTCTGTTTCTTTTTCTGGTCGTACAAAAATTTCCTGTAATCGACAATCTTGCAAACAGGCGGATTTGCCGATGGTGAAATTTCAACCAGGTCAAGCTCCTTGTCGTAAGCCATTTTTAAAGCTTCATTTATAGGATAAATACCTGTTTGGATATTTTCGCCTACTACGCGAACTACGGGAGCTTTAATTTTTTCATTGATAAAATGGGCATCTTCTTTTTGTCGTGGCCCAAAACGGCGAACATTTGGCCTGAAACTTTCTGTTGTTGCTATACCTTATTCCTCCTTAATTTTGTTAATATTTTATTTAATTATTATTTTTAATCAGCAAGCATATCGCTCACTTCTTTATTTACTAAATCTGCAAAATCCTTTATTGAGAATGTTCCCAGATCGCCTTGTCCTTGTTTTCGTACAGAAACAGTTCCTTCTGCTTCTTCTTTTTCTCCAACAACCAGCATGAACGGTATTCTCTGCATTTCAGCATCACGTATCTTGCGACCTGCTTTTTCGTTCCTGTCATCAATAAGGGTGCGAATTTCGTAATTATTTAACAAATTCAAAACTTTTTTTGAATAATTAATGTATTTTTCGCTGATTGGAATGATCATAGCCTGGTCGGGAGTAAGCCACAGCGGGAATTTTCCGGCACAATGTTCGAGCAACACCGCAACAAATCGTTCCATAGAACCAAATGGCGCCCTGTGAATCATAACAGGACGGTGTTTCTGATTATCGCTACCTGTATATTCCAGGTCAAAACGTTCGGGTAAATTATAATCGACCTGTATTGTTCCAAGCTGCCACTGACGACCTAAAGCATCCTTTACCATGAAATCCATCTTAGGACCGTAAAAAGCAGCTTCACCAACCTCAACAACAGTCTTCAAACCTTTTTCTTCAGCAGCTTCCATTATTTCTTTTTCGGCCTTATCCCAATTTTCATCTGAGCCTATATATTTTTGCTTGTTATCCGGGTCGCGCAATGAAATCTGAACTTTAAAATCTTTAAAATCCAATGTTTTAAAAATATATAGAACAATATCAATTACACCCAGAAATTCTTCTTTAACCTGGTCGGGGCGGCAGAACAAATGGGCATCATCCTGCGTAAATCCTCTAACCCTTGTCAATCCATGCAATTCACCACTTTGTTCATAACGGTATACTGTGCCAAACTCAGCCATACGAACCGGAAGATCTTTATACGAACGCGGTTTGGATTTATATATCTCGCAATGATGAGGGCAGTTCATGGGTTTCAGCATGAATTCCTCGCCTTCCTGTGGAGTACTTATAGGGCGGAAAGAATCTGCGCCGTATTTTTCATAATGCCCCGAAGTAACATAAAGTTCTTTATTTCCAATATGAGGAGTTATCACCTGAACATAGCCTGCTTTTTTCTGAACTTTTCTTAAAAAAGCTTCTAATCTAGCCCTCAGATCAGCGCCTTTAGGAAGCCATAAAGGAAGACCTAATCCTACTTTCTGTGAAAATGCAAATAATTCCAGTTCTTTTCCTAGTTTACGATGGTCGCGTTTTTTAGCTTCTTCAAGAAGCACAAGATATTCATCTAATTCTTTTTGTTTTGGAAAAGTAATTCCGTAGATACGAGTAAGTTGTTTGTTATGTTCATCACCTCGCCAATAGGCTCCTGCAATACTTAACAACTTCACAGCTTTAATATTTGAAGTATCGGGCAAATGCGGGCCACGACATAAATCAATAAAGTTCCCTGATTCGTATAAAGTTATTTCACCATCCTGCAAATCGCTTATCAGCTCAAGCTTATACGGGTCGTTCTTTTCAGTAAAATATTTTATAGCATCGGACTTTGAAACCTCTTTGCGTTTGAATGTCGTTTTTGTCCTAGCTATTTCAAGTATCTTATCTTCAATTTTTTTAAAATCTTCGGAAGAAATATTATAATTTAAAAAATCGATATCGTAATAAAATCCGTTTTCAATATCGGGACCAATACCGAATTTCACTCCGGGATATAATGCTTCAATTGCTTCAGCCATAAGGTGAGCAGACGAATGCCAGAATGTTGATTTACCTTTTTCCGAATCCCATGTATGAAGAATAAGTTTTGCATCGTGAGTAATAGGACGAGTAGCATCATAAATGTCACCATTCACTGATGCTGACAGCACATTACGAGCAAGTCCTTCGCTAATGCTTTTGGCAATTTCTAATGCCGAAATTCCCTCATTGTATTCCCTGACATTTCCGTCGGGAAAAGTAATTCGTATCATAATTTTTTGATAGTAAAAAAATAAAGGTGCAAAGATAATGAAATTATCTATATTTCAGATAGAAAAGTATATGAAATTTTTGTCCAAGGTTATAGGTTGATTTGGAGTTTCCTCAAAAATTTCAAACAGGGAACAAAGAAAGCTGAAAATCGTCAATACCCTTTCCTAGTTTACCTTTAAAATTAATTATTCCACAACGTGTTTTTTTCAATAATTCGAAAATACCGT
>Ga0209098_1000887_pt1 | contig 30826 bp, 31 predicted proteins | sample AD_JPNHW1_MetaG_FD_184429 | JGI IMG/M metagenome (GOLD analysis project Ga0209098, IMG submission 184429) | Active sludge microbial communities of municipal wastewater-treating anaerobic digesters from Japan - AD_JPNHW1_MetaG (SPAdes) (version 2) | ecosystem: Engineered > Bioreactor > Anaerobic...
CTGACCGCCATCTACTGCAACCGCCCCGCCGCCCTGCGCTATCCCCGCGGCAACGCCCTGGGGGTCCCCCAGGAGGATCCCATCGTCCCGCTCCCCATCGGGAAGGGGGAGCTCCTCCGGGAAGGGGAAGACGCCCTGCTGGTCGCCCTCGGGACCATGGTCGCCCCCGCCGTGCGGGCCGCGGAAAAGCTGGCGGAGGAAGGCATCTCCTGCGCGGTCGTCAACGCCCGCTTCGCCAAGCCCCTCGACGAGGAACTCATCGGCGCCTGGGCCCGCCGCACCAGGCGGATCGCGGTGATCGAGGAGGGCTGCGCACCGGGCGGCTTCACCTCGGCCGTCACGGAATTCCTCGCCGATGCCGGCATCCTGAAGCCGGTGCTGCGCTGCGCCATCCCCGATCACCTCGTCCAGCACGGCGACCAGGGCCTCCTGCTGGAGGAGGAGGGCCTGGGCCCGGAAGCGCTTTTCCGGCGCCTCTCGGCGTTCTGCCGGCCGGCGCCGCACCATGAATAGTTGCGCGGTTTCCCTCCGCTGAGCACCCGTCCCGGGTCTATACTCACCCAGCATCGTCGTCCCAACCTGAAGCGCGAGGTCACCGTGAATACGAGTTTCGGTTCCATCGCTGTCGTCACGCTGGTCGCCTCTGCCGCCTTCGCCCAGTCCTGGGATCCCGTCAAGCAGGCCACGGGATGGGCCCGGGTGGACAAGGACGGCTCCATCGCCTTCTACGATCCCGCCAGCCGCAGGATCTACAGCTGGATGAGGGAGGGCGGGATCCTGGGCTCCGTGGACGTCTCCAAGCTGGCCCAGGCGCCCGAGAAGTGGGTCGTGGACTTCGACTTCAACGCCTGGGTGGTCTCGGGCCGCGAACTCACCTACGTCGAGAAGAGCGGGAAGTCCTATACGGTCAAGCTGCCCTACGAAGTCGGGGACCTGACCTGGGACGTCAACGGGTTCTATCTCAGCTACAAGACGCCGGAGCCCTTCGTCGAGATGCGGAACTTCGACAGCGGCAGCGTGGTCTGGTACGTCCGGAACCGCGCCATGAAGGACGAGGCCTCGCCCGCGGCGCTGCACCGGATCGCCATCAACGAGAGCCGGACCCTCTTCATCACCAGCCGGAACAGCCTGCAGCTGGAGGCGGTCGACTGCAACAACGGGCGCCTCAAGGGCGCCACCTCCTTCACCTTCAGCGGCGGGCTCGCCCCGGGCCTCACGCTCGGCGCCCAGGGCCGGGGCGCCGTCGAGTGGTGGCTCAACAAGAACATGGCCGTGTCCGCCGTCCCCGCGTCCCAGATGCCGACCCTGCAGCAGTCCGGCCTGCTCCTGGCCATCGAGAACCTGACCGCGGGCACCCTCGAGCTCCTCTCCACCGGCCTGAGCGAGCAGCACACCTTCATCGGCCTGCTGGAATCCGAGGCGGTCTTCATCGCCCCCGGCGGCGGCCTGGTCTTCCTCCCCCTCCAGGGCTAGGATCAGCCCCCGGTCTCCTCCAGGAGCTGCCTCCAGACGAGGGGCTCGCTCATGGCCCCCGACTCGTCGAGATGGCGGCTCTCGATGAGGTAGCGGTAGCCCTGCTCGGTGAGGAAGAGCTGGCGGTTGCGGGCGAACTCCTGCTCGCTGGTGTCGCGGCTGATGATCGAGTAGAAGTAGCTGATGTTCCGGTCGTTCTTGGGACGGAGGATGCGGCCCAGGCGCTGTGCCTCCTCCTGACGGGAGCCGAAGGTCCCGCTCACCTGGACGGCCACGGAGGCGTCGGGGAGGTCGATGGCGAAGTTGGCCACCTTGCTCACGATCAGGACCTTGAGGGTTCCCTCCTTGAACTGCTGGTAGAGGCTCTCCCGCTCCCGCTCCGGAGTCTGGCCCGTGAGCACCGGCGCCTTGAGCCTCCTCCCGAGGACGCGGAGCTGCTCCAGGTACTGGCCGATGATGAGGATGGAATCCTTCGGATGCCCCGCCAGGAGCTCGTCCACTACCTTGAGCTTCAGGCTGTTCTCCGAGGCGATCCGGAAGCGGGCGCGCTGGTCGGCCACGGCGTAGTCCATCCGCTCGTCCGTGGGCAGGGGCACGCGGATCTCCAGGCAGTGCGCCGTCGCGATGAAGCCGTCCTTCTCCAGGGTCTTCCAGGGCACGTCCACGCGCTTGGGACCGATGAGGCTGAAGACGTCCTCCTCCTTGCCGTCCTCCCGGACCAGGGTCGCCGTGAGCCCCAGGCGCCGCTTGGCCTGGAGTTCGGCCACCGCCCGGAAGACCGGGGCCGGCAGCATGTGGACCTCGTCGTAGATGACCAGGCCCCAGTTGGCCGCCTCGAAGAGCTTGAAGTGCTCGAAGGGGGCGCCCTTGCTCTTCCGGTAGGTGAGGATCTGGTAGGTGGCGATGGTGACCGGCTTGATCTCCTTGGTGTCGCCCGTGTAGAGGCCGACCTGGTCGTCGGCGAGGGTGGTCTTGTCCAGGAGCTCCTGCTTCCACTGCTTCACCGCCGTGACGTTGGTGGTGAGGACCAGGGTATGCGTCTGGAGCTTCGCCATGCAGGCCATGCCGATGATGGTCTTGCCGGCGCCGCAGGGGAGCACCAGCACCCCCGCCCCGCCCTCGGGGCCGCCGCCCGCGTGGAAGACGTCGGCCGCCGCCCTCTGGTAGCCCCGCAGCCGGAAGCTCCGCCCGCTGCCGGGCAGGGCCGGACGCAGTTCGAAGGCCAGCGGATCGCCGGGCTTGTAGCCCGCCATGTCCTGGACGGGGTGGCCCAGGCGGATGAGCTGGAGCTTCACCTCGCCCCGCATGCCGCTCTCCAGGTAGATGCCCCGCTGGTCCGGATAGGGCTCCGCGAGCAGCTCCTGGAGGCTCCGCTGGTTCTCGATCTCCCAGAACAGCCCCCGGTCGTCCATCTCCAGGGCGAGGCGGTCGCCCTTCTGCACGAGCCGGAGCTTCCCGTAGCGCGTCCCGTGGTCCTGGATCTCCTGGATGAGGTTCTGGGGCACCGGGTACTTCGACCAGCGGTCCAGGGATTCCAGCATGGCCTCGCAGCCCACCCCCGAAGCCGAGGCGTTCCAGAGGGAGAGCGGGGTGATGCGGTAGGTGTGGATGTGTTCGGGGCTCTTCACCAGCTCCGCGAAGCGGGCCAGCTCGTCGCGCACCTGCTCGAAGTTCGGGTGGGCGACCTCCAGCAGCAGCGTCCTGTCGCTCTGCACGATCAGGGGGTTCTCCGGCCGGAATCCCATCATGCCCCGCCCCCCCCGTGCCGGAGGTCGCAGCGCCCCCGGGACCGGACAGGACGTCCCGCGGTCCCGGGGGGTGGCAATATGAAGATATTATCAAATCGAAGGGCGGTCACGGCAACCTTGTCTGAACGTACGAGCCTAGAGCGCATGGGCCGAAGGGTCAATGCGGCATTGTCGGACCTGCCTGCCCGGCGGTCTTGGACCTCGAGTTTCCCCCCGGTTCGTGAGATACTGGACGGTCACCTGTCGGTGTGCGCGGACGAGGGTCATGGTGCATTCCCACTACCTGTTGTTGGCTGGCTGCACGGACGAGCAACTCCGGAGGATCTGCGAGTGCCGGAAGATCCCGATCCCCCAGCACTGGGAGGCGGAAGCCGAGGGCCGGGTCCGCATGCTCAAGACCATGGTCTTCCACCTCGAGGACAACAAGGGACTGACCAACACCCTCGCGGACCTGGACAGCCGGCACCTCCGGTCCCTCAAGTGCCTGGCCGAGGACCATCTCCTCCCCGAGGAGGAGACCCGCCGCGTGCTGTCCGATCTCGGGCTCATCCTTCCCGCGCCCGACGGCTGGGTCGTCACGGAGCGCGTGGCGGACGCCCTGGCGGACTTCGACGAAGGCGCCTTCAATTTCCAGGGCGAGGCGGACCTCCGGTTGCCCGAGGTCCAGCCCTTCGGGTTCTCCATGGCGCTCACCTCCGTGCTGCTGCGCTGCATGGGGGGCATCCGGGTCCTGAAGGGAGGGCTGCCCGCCAAGAAGGAGCTGGGCCAGCTCCTGAGCCGCAACTCCCTCCTCAGGGAAGAGAAGGACGCCACCCTGGTCTTCGCGCTCCTGCACAGGCTCGGGCTCCTCTGGAGCCGCGAGGGACGCGTGGACACGCTGCTCCCGGCCGTCGTCTCGCACCCCCCCCGCTGGATCGCGGAACGGGCCTTCGCCACGCTGCTGGAGCACGACCTCAAGCTCTGGAACATGCCTCCTTCCGAGGACCGCATGTTCGTGATGCGCCACCTCCTGGAGCGCAGGGGCCAGGTCCTGACCATTCCGCCCTTCCTGGCCTTCCTCCAGACGCTCCATCCCCTCGACACCCCGCGGACCCGGACGGTCTTCCTGCCCTTCCTGCAGCGCATGGGGCTGGTGACCATGGACGAGGCGGGCGAGCACCTGGCCCTCACCCCCCACGGGGAAGCCCTGGCGCATGAATACCTCCTGCGGGACCACCGCGGCACGGAAGCCCACTGGACCCCGCTGGTGGCGAACCAGCCGCTGGTGATCCAGCCGACCTTGGAGATGCTCACGCCCCTGATCCAGAATCCCCACCGGCTCCTCCAGCTGGCCCAGCTGGCCGAAGTGGAGACCCTGGACGCCATGGTGAGCTTCCGGATCGGCCCCGACACCCTCACACGGGCCCTGGATTCCGGCGTGACCATGGAGGAGATCCGGGGCAGGCTGGGCGAGTCCGGGACGATCATGCCCCAGCCCCTCTCCCAGCTCCTGGAGGACCTGGCCCTGCGCCTGGGCGAGGTCGAAGTCCAGCAGGGCGTCCGCCTGGTGAAGGCGCGCAGTCCCCAGCTGGCCGATGAACTGCGCCTGCGCCCCGAGCTGGCCTCCCTCGACCTCAAGCCGGTCTCGGACACGGTCATGGAGGCCAACGGCCCGGGCAACGCCTTCGCCCTGCTCAAGCAGGCCGGCTTCCTGCCCAAGCCGGGACGCTTCCTGCCCGTGAGCATCGACGGGGACGAATCCCTCTACCTCTGGTCCCTGGCCTGCCTCGCCTTCGTGGACGAGAAGGGCATGAACACCAACCTGGAGCCGGTCCGCCAGATCATCCAGGCGGCCCTGCAGCGCATCCAGAGCGAGGACCCCAACCTCTACCAGGAAATCAAGCGCCGCATCCCGATGCTGCACATGGGCACTGGGGCGCAGGCCGCGGAGGAGACCCTGCGGATCCTGGAATACGCCGCCTGCTACAACCTCATGGTCGAGCTGACCTACATGCCCCTGGCGGCCCACAGGGCCCAGCTCAGGAAGGTGACACCCCAGTCCGTGGACGGCGAGCACCTGCGGGCCTTCTGCCACCTGCACCAGGAGGAGATGGCCTTCCGCCTGAGCCGGGTCATCGGCGTCCGCCTGCTCAACGAGAAGGGCTGGACCCCCAGCCTGCACTCCCAGGCCGTCTAGAAGGATTCAGGAAGGCGGGCCCTCAGCCCGCCTCCTGGAGCCGCTTGTCGATCCGCTCCGCCACCCGCTCGAGCAGGTCCTTCAGCTCGGCCCTGGAATCCTTCTGGTCCTTCTCCATCTTGCGCTCGATCTGGAGGATGGACTTCTGCAGCTGGTTCACCGCCGCCTTCACCTCGTCCAGGTCGTCCATGACCTGGTTGAGACGGCTGTCGGGCGGCCTGCTGTTGCTGAACACGGCCATGCCCGCCAGGATCGCGGCCAGCGAGCAGGCGAGGAGGATCAGGATCAACAGACCGTTGGACATGCGGGCGCCTCCGTTCCCACCATCTTATCGGAAGGGGCGGGGGATCACTGTCCCTTGACGGGCTGGGTGTCGAGAGAAGGTGCCTGGTAGGACTTCACCTCGAGCACCAGTTCGCCGTTGGGCCTCGTCGGCCTGGCCGCCTTGTGCGGCGCGACCGTGTTCCTGGCCAGGACGGGCGCCGAAACGGGCACCTGGGCCGGCTCGACGATCCGGGGAGCGCTGGCCTGGATCTCCGCGGCGGCCTTCGCCTGCCGGAGCTCCGTCTCCTTCTGGGTCACCGCCGCCGCCAGGGCGTCCGCGCGCTGCTTGTGCTGGAAGCCCCAGGAGCCCAGGGCCCCGACCGCCAGGGCCAGGGGCAGTCCGGCGGCCAGCAGCATCCAGGCCGGCCGGTGCCGGGACGTGTGCCTGCGGCGCAGGGCCTCCCGGCGCAGATCCTCGGCGAGGGCGATCATCTTCGGCGTGGGTTCCACTCCGAAGAAGCCCCGGACAGGAACCCCCAGCAGCCGGCTCAGCTCCTCCCGCAGCTCACGGTCTTCCGGCGATTCCTGGACACGGGCAGGGTCATGCCAAGACATGGACATCTCCTGAAGGATTGAGCTGGTCCCGGAGCTGGACCTTGGCTCGATGGATGCGCGTCTTCACGGTGGCCTCGGGGATTTCCAGCACGTCCGCGATCTCCCGGATGGAGAGTCCCTCCACCACGAAGAGCCAGAGCGCCTCCCGGAAGGCCGGAGCCAGGGTCTGCATGCGTTCCCGGACCTCCCGGTGCAGCAGGTCGTCTTCCGCGTCGGGCCCCTTCCCGGGCTCGAGGATGACCTCGAGGCTCAGGTTCTGGTTCTTCATGGGCCGGCGTTCCGTGAGCGCCAGGGTCCGGGTGGTGCCGTAGAGGAAGGCGGTGGGATGTTCCACCGGCTCCTCCCGCTGCATCAGGATGACGAAGGCCTCCTGGGCGATGTCCTCGGGAAAGGCCGCCCCGTACCGGCGGGCGTAGCCGACCAGACGGGGATAGAGCTCCGCGAAGGCCTCGTGGAACTGGCTGATCTTTCCGAAGGGTGTCTCCTGTCTGGGGAGGGCTTGCATGCGTCGCTCCGACATTCGAATGCGGGAAGGAGGGACGAGGTTCCGGAATCCTTTCGCTCGAGTGGAGATAGTCTAGAACGCATGACCGGTCCTTTCCATCAGTGGCGGGATGCCCTCCAGGACCTGGGGGTCCTCGGCCTCGTGCCCGAACCCCGGGAGGAGGCCCCCCCAGTCCCCGTCCAGGCCCGCCGGCCGGAGCCCGGACCGGCGGAGGCCCCGGCCCTTCCGGAGGCTCCCGTCCAGGCCCCCGGGACCCGGCCCGCCCCCGAGGCCGTGGCCGCCGCCCCCGACCTCGACCAGCTGCGAGCCTGCACCCAGGACTGCCAGGCCTGTCCCCTCGGCCCGGGGCGCATCCGATTCGTCTTCGGCGAGGGGGATCCCGGGGCGCGGATGATGTTCATCGGGGAAGGCCCGGGCCGGGACGAGGACCTCCAGGGCAGGCCCTTCGTGGGCCGGGCCGGCGAACTCCTCGACAAGATGATCGCCGCCATCGGATACCAGCGGCGGCAGGTCTACATCACCAACATCGTGAAGTGCCGCCCCCCCGACAACCGGACCCCCACGCCCCAGGAGTCCCAGACCTGCCTTCCCTACGTGAAGCGCCAGATCGAGCTCATCCGGCCCGGGGTCATCGTGACCCTGGGCGCGACCCCCTTGCGGGAACTGCTCGGCGAGCGGGCGGGCATCACGCGCATCCGCGGCCAGTGGCGCCGCCTGGACATGCTGGGAGGGATCCCGGTCATGCCCACCTTCCACCCCGCCTACGTGCTCCGGCAGTACACGCAGGACGTGCGGCGCGCGGTCTGGGAGGACCTCAAGGCCGCCCGGGCCTGGCTGGACCAGCATCCGGCATAGCGGCCTTCCAGGTCACGGGGTCTCCAGGCTCCGCGCCAGGAAACGGTCCAGTGCCTCCCTGGAGGCGGGATCCATGCCGACGAACTGGATGCCCACCCCCATGAACTCGACGGCGGGACGCCCCTCCGGATCCCCGAGGACGTAGGTCACCTTGGCCACGATGGACCCGCCGGCCAGGTCCGGGTGCTCGAAGGCGAAGTGCTCCAGGAGCGTGCCCTGCATGAACAGCGGGGCGTTCCGCTGGCTGACCATGGCGAAGCACCCCTGGCTGCCCAGGTTGGTGATCCGGACGTTCCGGAAGGCATGCCCCCTCGCGCTGAAGCGGACGGTATGCTCCGGTCCGACGACCACGCGCCGGCATGACCTGCGTTCGATCCGATCGTCCATGGGGTGGGTTCCTGTGGGAAGAGTAACCGGGTGACCGCTTCCCTAGGAAGGGTGAAGGCAGGTAGACTGTCTTCTCCGACAGATCGGCCTCAACCCACCGAGGGACAGGAGCTCCGGACCCAGGGGCATCCGGGCAGGGACGGGTTCCCTGCCTAACCAAGAGGGGACAACGCCTTAGGCGCTGGCCGCGACCAACAAGGAGTACGACATGGAAATCCTGCTCATCGAGAATGTGCCCAGCCTCGGCGTGCGCGGCGACATCGTGAACGTCAAGGACGGCTACGCCCGCAACTTCCTGCTCCCCCGCAAGAAGGCCCTGCCCGTGACCGCCGGCAACAAGCGCCAGATCGAACTGGAGAAGGAGCGCAACCTCAAGATCCGCGCCAAGGAACTGGCGGAGGCGGAGTCCCTCAAGGAGAAGCTGGAAGCCGTCAGCATCTCCGTCGCCAAGAAGGTGGGCGAGAGCGGCCACCTGTTCGGTTCCGTCACCAACGCGGACGTGGCCGAGCTGCTGAAGGCCAAGGATTTCGAGATCGAGAAGCAGGCCATCACCGTCCCCCACATCAAGGACCTGGGCACCTTCGCCGTGGACATCCGCCTCTTCTCCGGCGTCCACGCCAAGATCAACCTGGAAGTCACCGCGCTGGCCGCCGAATAACCGACCCCTCATCCCCCCGGATCCCTGCAGCGGGATGCCCGGGCTTTCTTCTGCCTTCTCCTTCGCAGAAAGGAATCTCATGAACAAGACTTCTTCCAAGCCCGAGACCCTCGGCATCCCCGAGATGACCGCCGCGCTGGCCGACGCCCACGACCTGACCAAGGCCCGGGCCAAGGCCATCCTGGACGGCCTGCGTGATGAGATCGTCCAGTCCCTGCTGTCCGGCAAGCGCGTGAACATCTTCGGCCTCGGCACCTTCGAAGTCCGCCCCACCAAGGCCAAGATGGGCCGCAACCCCAAGACCGGCGAAAAGATCGAGATCCCCGCCGGCCGGAAGGTCGTCTTCAAGACCGCCAAGGGTCTCAAGGATCAGATGTAGTCCCTGCTGGTTGCCGACCACGGAAGGCCGCCGCGAGGCGGCCTTCGTCGTCCAGTCGAACGACCTTGCGGCCGTGGAAGGTCGGCTTCACCATCCGACAGGAGCTGCGCGGATGGAGGATGGGACGGAACGGCCCCTGGCCGTTGCCGCCCCGCAGGGGCGAGGACCGGAGGTCCGAGTCAGGACCGCTCCCGTCTATCGCAAGGCCCACTGGGCCTTGCTCCTGCGCGGCCGTTTCCCGGCCTCGCCGAGACGGGTCCCTGGTCTCAAGGATCAGATGTAGTCCCTGCTGGTTGCCGACCACAGAAGGCCGCCGCGAGGCGGCCTTCGTCGTCCAGTCGAACGACCTTGCGGCCGTGGAAGGTCGGCTTCACCAGCCGACAGGAACTGCGCGGATGGAGGATGGGACGGAACGGCCCCAGGCCGTTGCCGCCCCGCAGGGGCGCGGACCGGAGGTCCGAGTCAGGACCGCTCCCGTCTATCGCAAGGCCCACTGGGCCTTGCTCCTGCGCGGCCGCTTCCCGGCCTCGCCGAGACGGGTCCCTGGTCTCAAGGATCAGATGTAGTCCCTGCTGGTTGCCGACCACGGAAGGCCGCCGCGAGGCGGCCTTCGTCGTTCCCGGGCCAGAGCGGCGAGGCAAGTCGAGGCCCCCGGGACCCGACTCGCCCGCTCCGCATTATGATGGGCCATGCCCAACCCAGACCCGTCCGCCCCGACCTCCGGCCCCTCCCAGGCCATGGATCCCGGAGCCTTCCCCTGGCCCGACGCCAGGAGCCAGGCCCTCTACCCGACCCTAGACCTCACCAGCGAGCCGGTGGATTTCGCGTTGTTCCAGGCGATCCCCCTGGACCTCATGCTCAAGCACCACTTCGTGCCGGTCCACGAGAAGGCCGGCGTCCTCTGGCTGGCCATGGCGGATCCGCTGGACGTGGTGACCCAGGACCTCCTGCGCGCCCAGCTCAAGCGCCCCCTGCGGTTCACGGGCGCCCCCCAGACCCAGATCCAGGAAGTGCTGAAGAAGTCCGAGAGCGGCCAGAAGGTCCTGGACGAGGCGGGAGAGGCCCTCAAGGTCCAGGTCCTGCGCGAGGAGGACATCGACGAGGAGGTGCTGGACCTGGAGCGCCTCACGGACAAGGACGAGGCCCCCATCGTCCGCCTGGTGGACACCACCATCTTCAACGCCCTGCAGCGCCGGGCCTCGGACATCCACCTCGAGACCCTCGCCTCGGGCTTCCAGATCAAGTACCGCATCGACGGCTGCCTCTACCCCGCCGCGGACCCCATCGACAAGCGCTTCGCCAGCCCCATCGTCAGCCGCATCAAGGTCATGTCCGAGCTGGACATCGCCGAGAAGCGCAGGCCCCAGGACGGGCGCTTCAAGCTGAAGGTGCGGGGCCGCGCCATCGACTTCCGCGTCTCCATCATGCCGACCATCCACGGCGAGGACGCCGTGATCCGCATCCTCGACAAGGAGAACCTCAGCGACGAGTTCCGGACCCTGGACCTGGACATCCTGGGCTTCTCCCCGAGCGAGCGGGACCGGATCCGGCGCTACGCCAAGGAGCCCTACGGGATGTTCCTGGTGACCGGCCCCACGGGCAGCGGCAAGACCACCACGCTCTACGCGCTGCTCAGCGAGATCCGGAACCCCGAGGACAAGCTCATCACCATCGAGGACCCGGTCGAGTACCAGCTGGAGGGCGTGACCCAGATCCCCGTGAACGAGAAGAAGGGCCTCACCTTCGCCGTGGGCCTGCGCTCCATCCTCCGCCACGATCCCGACAAGATCCTGGTGGGCGAGATCCGGGATCCGGAGACCGCGCAGATCGCCGTCCAGTCGGCCCTCACGGGCCACCTGGTGTTCACGACGGTCCACGCCAACAACACCCTCGACGTGATCTACCGCTTCCAGCACATGGGGGTGGAGGTCTACAACTTCGTCTCGGCCCTCGACTGCATCCTGGCGCAGCGGCTCGTGCGCACCCTCTGCCCCAAGTGCAAGCGCCCCGCAGCCCTCTCCCCCCGGGAGCTCCTGGACAGCGGCCTGGACCCGGCCTGGGCCGGCACCGCGACCCTCTGCGACAAGGTCGGCTGCGTGGACTGCAACGGCACCGGGTTCCGGGGCCGGCAGGCCATCGTGGAGTTCATGGGCATGAACGACGAGCTGCGCGAGCTCATCACCAAGCGGGCCCCCATCGGCGAGGTCAAGGCCGCCGCCCGGCGCGGCGGGATGCACAGCCTCAGGGAGAGCGCCGTGGAAAAGGTGCGCCTGGGAATCACCACCCTGGCCGAGATCAACAAGGTCACCTTCCGGGAAGGCTGACGCCCGCCAGCTCCCGCTCTAGGCTCTGGAGGCGCTTCATGCGGGCGAAGATGCCCGGCCGGCCGGCGAGTTCCCCGGCCGCGCCGTACTGGACGGGGCGGCCTTCCTCCAGCACCAGGACGCGGTCGCACAGTTCCGCCGCGAAGACCCGATGCGTCGCCATCACGAGGGTGGTCCGCCCCAGATGGGCCTTGAGGTTGTCCAGGATGCGGCTCTCCGTCTCCGCGTCCACGGCGCTGAGGGCATCATCGAGGAGGAGCAGGCGCGGGCGCCGGAGCAGTGCCCTGGCCAGCGCGGCGCGCTGGCGCTCCCCCCCGGAGAGCACGACCCCCCGCTCCCCCACCACCGTATCCAGCCCCAGGGGCAGGCGCCGCATCAGGTCGTCCAGGCAGACCACCCGGGCGATGTCCCAGAGCTCCTGCTCCGTGGCCTCCGGGCGCCCCATGGCCAGGTTCTCCCGCAGGGAGTCCGAGAACAGGAACGCCTCCTGGGGCACCCACCCCAGGGCCGCCCAGTGGTCCCGCAGCCGCTCCCGGACCAGGGGCTCCCCGGCCACCCGCACGGTCCCTTCCAGGGGCTCCCGCAGCCCCGCGAGGAGCTGGAGCAGGACCGTCTTCCCGGAACCGATCCCCCCGACCACGGCGAGGCTCGATCCGGCCGGAACGTCCAGGGAAAGGGGTCCCACCCCCCGGCCGGACTCGAAGCGGTGGACCACTTCCACGGCCTCCACCGACAAGGGCCCCCCGGGAAGCGTGACCGGCCCCGCCGTCGGCAGAGCCTCCCCCCGGCAGGCCATCACCTGGTCGATGCGCTCCTGTCCCGCCCGGGCCCGCTGGAAGAGGTTCGCCGCCCAGCCCATGCTCATGACGGGCCAGGCCAGGGCCGCCAGGTAGCCCGTGAAGGCCGTGAGATCGCCCAGCGTCAAGGCCCCGTCCAGCACCATGCGGCCGCCGAAGACCACCAGGATGACGGCCGCCGCGCCGCCCACCAGGGCGGACAGGGGCCCGTACGCCCCGAAGATCACCGACTGGCGGAGGTTGAGCCGGGCCTGCTCCCGGCTGAGGGCGAGGAACTGCGCCACCCGCCGCTCCTCCAGCCCGAAGGCCTGGACCACCTTCTCCCCGCTGATGGTCTCGTGGCTGAAGGTGTTGAGCTGGGAGGTCACGAGCTGGAGCTTCTGCTGGACCGCGTGGCCGGCCTTCCCGACCGCGTAGAAGCCCCCGGCGAGGAGCAGGAAGGGGATCAGCACCAGCCCGGCGAGACGGGGGCTGGCGTGGATCATGAGCCCCAGGGTCATGGGCAGGATGCTGGCCACCTGGAGGAAGCTCATGAGCCCGGGCCCCGTGGCCATCCGGACGGCGCCGACGTCGTCCCCGATGCGGCTCATGAGGTCCCCGATGCGGGCGCGCTCGTGGAACGAGAAGGGGCAGGAGAGGTAGAACGCGAAGAGCTCCTCCCGCTGGCGCGTCTCGATGGTGCGGCTGAGCCCGATCAGGTTCTGGCGCATGAAGTATCTGCCCAGGCCCGCCACCCCCGTGAAGAGCATCATCCAGAGCAGCTGGGCGCGGCTCGCGCCCCACTGTCCCCGTTCCAGGGCGTGCACGGCCCGTCCCGACCAGAAGGGCACCCAGGAGGCCGCCAGGCTGCAGACGACCGTCGCCGCCAACCCCCTGGCCAGGACCCTCCGGTGGGGCGCAAGCAGCTTCCACCACCAGGGCGGGGAAATCGGGACGGGCACGGGGGAAGCCTCCGGCTCCAGCCTAGCAGGCGGGCGGCTTCCCCCGGGCGGACGGGAACTTTCCCCGCCGGGGCGCCATCCCAGGTGCATCCGGCCGAGCAATGACCGTGCCCGAATGGTAGGATTTAAGGTTCCCCTCCGGGGGATTCATCGAGGTCGAACATGAGCTATGACATCGAAGGCCGCTACTTCACGGCGCAAGCGGGTCTTCAGGACAGGATCTCCTTCATCCGCAGCGTCTACCTGTGGCTCATGGGCGGATTCGCCGTGGCCGGCCTGGCCGCGCTGGCCGCCTACGTGACCACCCCCCTCTGGGTGGCCGCCTTCCGTTCCATGGGCCAGCTCTTCGGCTGGCTCATCTTCGGCGCGCAGATGGGCGCCATCCTCTTCGCCCAGGCCGTGAGCCGCCGGCGCCCCCTCAACATCCTGGCCTTCGCGCTGTTCACCGGCGTCTCCGGCTACGTCGCCGGGATGATCTCGACCATCTACGCCACCACCATTGGCCCCGGCGTGGTCCTCGCCGCCGCCGGCATGACCGCAGGCGACTTCCTGGTGCTGACCGTAGTCTCCTTCGTCAGCAAGAAGGACTTCAGCTTCCTCCGCAACTTCGTGATCATCGGCGTCTCCGTCATGTTCTTCGGCGGCCTCATCGCCGCCATCTTCAGGCTGGAGGCCTTCAGCCTAGTGATCGCCGCCGTGGCGGTCGTCGCCTGCTCCGCCAAGATCCTCTACGACACCTCCCTCATGCTGCGCACCCGGGACTTCAGCGATCCCGCCGGCTTCGCCCTGAACCTCTTCGTCAGCCTCTACAACATCTTCATCTCCCTGCTCCGCCTCCTCGGCGGGCGCCGCGACTAGTCGCCTCTACTACAGGATCCTCATGCTACGCAATCTCGTCCTCCTGCCCCTGGTCAGCCTCACCCTCGCGGCCCAGACGCCGCCTCCCCCGGCCGCGGCGCCGAAGCCGGCCGCCAAGGCCAAGGCCAAGCCCGCCGCCAAGCCGGCGGCGCCGAAGGACGTGGTCCTCGCGCGGATCAACGGCAGGCCCGTCATGGAATCCGAGTTCATGATGTTCCTGGAACTGGCCTACAACTCGCAGCAACGCATGCAGATGGCCATGACGGAAGGCGCCCTCCAGCAGGTGCAGGAACAGTACATCCAGACCCGGCTCTTCGAGGCCAAGGCCCGCAAGATGGGGCTGGACAAGGGACCCGAGTTCTCCAAGAAGCGGGCCATGATGGAGACGGACCTCCTGGTCCGCGCCCTCTTCGAGAAGGTGGGAGACAAGCTCCAGGAGAAGCTGAAGGTCTCGGATGACGACGTCAAGGCCTACTACGACAAGCACCTGGACCAGTTCAAGACCCAGGAGACCTTCACGGCCCGGCACATCCTGCTGAGCAACAAGGAAAGCCAGGCTCCGGACGCCAAGGAGCTCACCGAGGAGGCCCTCAAGGCCAAGGTGGCCAAGGCCCAGGAGGCCCTCAAGGGCGGAAAGAAGTTCGAGGACGTGGTCAAGGAGCTTTCCGACGACCCCGGCAGCAAGGAGTCCGGCGGCCTCTACGAGGACATCTCCTTCGGCTCCTTCGCGCCCGAGTTCGAGGCCGCCGTCCGCAAGCAGAAGGTCGGCGAAGTCGGCGAACCCGTGAAGACCTTCTTCGGCTACCACCTCATCAAGGTCGAAAAGATCACCCCCAGCGAGCAGCAGACCTTCGAGGCCTCCAAGGACAAGGCCCAGCAGCTGGCCAGCCAGGCCCGCCAGGAAGAGGTGATGAACGACTACGTGGCCTCCCTCAAGAAGGAGATCCCCTTCGTGCTCGGTTCCGGGACCCCCCAGAAACCAGGCGCGGCGAAGGCCAAGCAGCCCGCGCCCGCCCCCACCGGGAGCAACTAGATGCTCAGAGCCTGCCTGCTGGTGACCCTGCCCGCCGTGGTCGTCTGCGCGACCGAAGTCCGCGAAGAGATCCTGGTGGTGGTCAACAACCACATCCTCACGCGCCGGGTCTTCCAGCAGGAGGTCGAGCAGGCAGGCGCCGCCCTCTACCGGAACTACTCGGGCGCGGAACTGGACGCCCGGCTGCGGGACGCCCGGGAGCAGGTGCTCCAGCACCTCGTCGACGCCTTCCTGCTCGACGACAGGGCCGTCGACCTGGGCATCCAGGTCACCGACGAGCACCTCGCCCAGATGGTCGAAGCCGTCAAGAAGGAAAACCAGATCCAATCCGATGCCGACTTCGACCAGGCGCTCCGCACGAACCTCGGCATCGGGCTCAAGGAATACCTGGACCGCGGCAGGCGGCAGATCGCCCAGCAGGAGGTCCTCCGCCAGGAGGTCTACTCCCGGGTGGCCATCGAGGACCAGGAGCTCCGGGCCTTCTACGAGGACCACAAGGACGAATACCGGCAGCCGAGCCGCTTCCGCATCCGCGAGCTGGTCCTGTCCAAGGGGGCCACGCCCGAGGAGCAGCAGGCCACCAAGGCCACCCTCGACACCGTCCAGGCGGCGCTCAAGTCCGGCAAGCCCTTCGTGGACCTGGTGAAGGAATACTCCCAGAGCCCCACCCGCGACATGGGTGGAGACCTCGGCTGGATGACCAAGGGCCTGCTGGTCGGCCCCGTCGAGGCGGCGGCCCTGGCCCTCAAGATCGACCAGGTGTCCGCGCCCCTCGAGACGGACAAGGACATCTACCTGGTCCAGCTCGTCGCTTCCGACCAGGATTCGGTCAGGCCCTACGATGAAGTGAAGGAGCAGATCCTGGACAAGGTGCGGGAGCCCAAGGCCCAGAACGCGCTCGACAACTTCCTGAACAAGCTCCGGGTCCGGGCGAACATCCGCTACATGGTTCCGAAGGACCAGATCCTGAAGGGTTGAACTTGCGACTTGACCTCTTCCTGAAGAAGACCCACCTGCTCAAGCGCCGGGAGATGGCGCGGGAGCTGTGCGACGAGGGCGTGGTGCGCGTGAACGGCATTCCGCGGAAGGCCAGCTTCGACCTGAAGGTGGGGGACGAGCTGGTCTTCCCCATCTACAACCGGGTCCTCCGCGTGCGCGTGCTGGACATCCCCCTCGGCACCGTGCCCAAGGCCAGCCAGTGGTCCATGGTGGAGATCCTGGAGGAGAAGCGCCTTCCCGTGGACCTCGGCCCGGGCGAGGATCCCACGATCCCCAGGCCCAAGACCCCCACGGAGCACTGACATGCCGGACCAGCCCCTGATCAGCGACCTCAAGACCGGAGACACCTTCCTCGGCTACTTCCTGGCCACGGACGCCGCCTACAAGACCACCCGGAACGGCAGCGAGTACCTGGAGCTGAAGCTGATGGACGCCAGCGGGGAGCTCAAGGCCTTCCTCTGGGATCTCAAGGCCGTGGAAGGGGAATACTCGGACATCGCCCCGGACGTCTTCGTGAAGGTGAAGGGCCGGGTGGAGGAATTCCAGGGCCGGAGGCAGGTCCGGGTCGACAAGGTCCGGTTCGCCCCCGACGCCGAGGTGGGGGACTTCTCCCACTTCTTCCCCACCTCCAGGCGCCCCGTGGAAGGCATGCTCCAGGAACTGGACGGACTCGTCCAGGGCATCCGGGATCCCTGGATCCGCAAGCTCCTCGAGGCCATGCTCGTCCTGGACGCCGACCGCCGCGCCGGGCTCGCCAAGGCCCCGGCCGCCAAGAGCCTGCACCACGTCTACCTGGGAGGCCTGCTCGAGCACACCCTCTCGGTCGCCGGCATGGCCCAGCGCGCCTGCGAGCACTACCGCGACCTGAACCGCGACCTCGTCCTGGCGGGCGTGCTGCTCCACGACCTGGGCAAGACCGCCGAACTCAGCTACCAGCGCAGCTTCGGCTACACGGACGCCGGGAACCTGCTGGGCCACATCACCCTGGAGGCCCAGTGGGTCGCCAAGGCCATCGAGGCGCTGCCCGGATTCCCGGAGGAGCTGCGGCTGCAGATCCTGCACATCGTTCTTGCCCATCACGGCAAGCTGGAGTTCGGCTCGCCGGTGCTCCCGAAGACGCCGGAAGCCCTCCTCGTCCACTACCTCGACGACCTGGACGGGAAGCTCGAGGGCATGTTCCGCCTGATGGCCGAGGAGAGCGGCCAAGGGAACTGGAGCGCCTGGTCCCGGGCCCTGGACCGTCCCGTCTACAAGACCCGCTGGCCAAGCAGCCTTTGATGACCCCGGAATCGCCGAGTCCATCCCATTGGCGGACCCGGAAAAACACGGCGGCCTGCGACGAATTCGAGTCTTTCCCCTAGACAGGTGGAAGGAATTGCCCGATATTCCCGGCACGTCTAACCCAAGGCCTCCGGATGTCGCCTGGAAAGTAGCTTTTTCAGGCGAAAATGGGCAAAATTTACTTGATCCCTGGGGTGTTGTGATGAAGTTGTCCAGGAAAGCCAAGCGATACGACGAAAGTGTCCTGCCCGGGGACTTCCAGGGATTCGAGCCGTTCCAGGACGGGGATCCCGGCCACGAAGGCCTCGCCTACGGCGCCCTCCGGCGCCGCGGCATGGAGGTCGAGGTGGAGCACCTGGCGGTGGAGCACCTGGCCCAGAAGCGGCAGAGTTTCGCCAAGCTCAAGTCCAAGGCCGAGAGCCTGACCCGGCAGGTCACCTACCTGAACGAGCACCTGGAGATCGTGGACCACGACCGCCGGGGGATGTACATCCAGCTGCGCAGCCTCCCCCCCTACAAGGACGACAACCAGATCCAGTTCAACGAGATCAGCATCGGCCGCGACAAGGTGGTGGTGAAGCGGATCGCCTTCTTCCGCAAGGACGAGGTCAAGCAGCAGGTGGCCCTCAACATGACCGAGGCCAACCTGAAGCGGCTGCTCTGCGATATCCGCGAAGTCTTCGGCTCCAGCAACTGAAGCCCGGGAGGCGTCGCCCCGAGACCCCAGGAAAGCGGATCCGCAGGGGTTCCGGCCGCGGAATCCAGGTATCCTTGGACCACCGCAGTAGCGCCAGCCGCAGGATCGACCCCCATCCGGGAACGGATGGACCCACAGGGGCTTGGATTGAAACGCATCATCCTGTTCCGCTTCCACGACCAGTACGACGTCTGCATCAACCGCATCGAGTACCTCCGCAGGTTCAACCCCTCCAGCCCGGTCTTCGGCCTCTACGGCGGAAGTGCCTCGGCCTTCGAGGAGGCCGGGCGGGCGCTCTCCGGCCACCTGGACGGAATCTGGCGGATCCCCGTGGAGGCCCCCAAGTGGAAGTGGCGGCACGGGGACATCTCCCTCGCACTCTGGTACCGGGAGGTGGGCAGGCACATCCCCTTCGACATGCTCCACCTCGCGGAATGGGACCTGCTGCTGCTCGGGAACCTGGAGGACATCTACGGGCGGGCCGGCACGGAAGGCGTGGCCCTGGTCGGCCTGACCCCCCTGGCCCGCATCCAGCACAAGTGGCACTGGACCACCAAGGAGCCCCTGGCCGCCGAGTGGAGGCAGCTCCAGGCCCACGTCGAGCGGCGCTATGGCTGGAAGGGGCCCTACCTGGCCTGCCAGGGCCCCGGCAACGCCTTCTCCCGGGAGTTCCTGGAACGCTACGCCCAGGAGGAGCTGCCCGAACTGGTGCACGAGGAGCTGCGGATCCCCCTCTACGCGCAGGCCTGGGGCTTCAAGGTGGACCCCCTGCCCCGCATCTACCGGGAGATCCAGGATCCGGCCGAGATGACGTTCTTCAACTGCGAAAGGCGGCTCATCAAGGAGCAGGTCATCCGGCGGCAGCTCGCCACGCCCATGGGCCGGCGCGTCTTCCACCCCTACCGGGAGGTCTTCCAGGCGGTGCCGCCGTGGTGGCGCTTCTGAGGCAGGGAGGGGCTACCGGATGATCCAAGGGAGGGCCGCGACGACGAGGGGAAGGCCGTAGAGGCCGGCAACCAGGTCGTCCGCGACGATGCCCTGGCCGCCCGGCAGCTCCTGGATCTGGTAGACGGGCCACGGCTTCCAGATGTCCAGGACCCGGAACACCAGGAAGGGCACGGCCAGCGCGGCGGCCCAGCGCCATCCTCCGGCCGCCAGGAGCCCGTGGACCTCCCAGCGGAGGGGCCAGAGGGTCACCCACATCCCCACCCACTCGTCGATCACGATGTAGCCCGGGTCCTCCCTCCCCGTCTCCCGGACCACGAGGTCGGAAGCCCGCACGGCCAGCCAGGCCATCAGTCCCAGGGCCAGGAGGAACACGACCTCCAGGGCGGCCCGGCCCGGCCCCCCGGCGGGTCCGTGCCAGGTCGCCGCGCAGGCGAAGAGGCACCAGGCGGCCAGCCCCGCCAGGCTCCCCCAGGTCCCGGGCGCCGGCCGGAGCCTGCCCGAGCCGAGCCCCGTCGCCACCCACCAGGCCCATCGTGGTGCCTTCCTAGACATGTCTCAGCGCCTCCGTGATGCGGATCCGGGCGGCCTTCAGGCCGGGGAAGAACGCGGATGCCTGGATCACCGCCTGGAGCCCCAGGAAGGTGCCCAGGTAGACCAGGGGGACCAGGTGGATGTGGAGCTCGTAGCCGTGGCTGGAACCCGGCGGGGCGGGCATCTGGAGGTGCAGGGCGTTCAGGGCGGCCCGCAGGACCAGCGTGATTCCCAGCCCGGCCAGGCTCCCCGCGATCCCCAGCAGGGCGCCTTCCCACTGGAGGAGGGCCATCAGGCTCCCGGGCCGCATGCCCACCGCCCGGAGCGTGCCCAGCTCCCGCAGCCGCTCCATCACGCTCATGAGGAGGGTGTTGGCCGTGGCCAGCAGCACCACCAGGGCGAGCACCAGCCCCATGAACCCGAAGATGGCGTAGTAGAGGAGCTTCACCTGCCGGTAGAAGCTCGCCAGCTCGAACCAGGGACGGGCCTCGGCCCCGTTCCCCGCCAGCGCCGCCAGCCGCGGGCACTCGCGCGCCGCGTCCTGGGGGCGCCGCAGCACCACGGAGAGCCGGGACCGCGCGGGCCCGGCGTTCATCAGGGTGCTGCCCGTGTCCAGGCTCACGCAGAGGCTCCGGTCGTTGAGTTCCTTGACGCCGAGGTCCTCCAGGCCGATGACTTCCACGTCCACCGCGTTGAGAGCGCCGTCGGCGGTGGTGGACATCAGGGTCAGGCTGTCCCCGACCGCCAGGCCCAGGCTCCGGGCCAGGCCGGTGCCCACCACCACCTCGCGGGCCCCGGGATCCGCACTGAGCCACCGGGAGCCCGCCCCGCCGGGGGCCTTGGCGCCATCCGCCAGGCGGTCGGACATGGCCATGAAGCGCGGCTCGCGGGCCGGGTCCACGGCGGTGCCCAGGAAGGCGACGCTCCGGGCGCCGCTGGAGGCGAGCCCCATGAACTCGATCCGCGGGAGCACCTCCGCCACGGCCGGGTCCCGGCGCAGGCGCCCGGCCAGGGCCTCGCCGTCCGGCAGGGCGTGCTCCAGGCTCCGGCCCTCGTCCCCGTCCAGTCCTCCGCGGGGCAGGATCTGGACGTGGCCGAGCCCCCCCTGGATGGCCGCGTCCGCCAAGCCCTGGAAGGTCTGGGTCATGAAGCCGCCGGCGAGGGCCAGGGCCACGAACCCCGCCACCAGCACGAGGAGGGTGAGGAGGGTCCGGCGCTTCTGGCGCAGGACGTTGCGGAGGGCGAGGCGGGGCAGGATCACGGCGCGTCCTCCAGCCGCCCGTCCCGGAGCCGGAAGACCAGGTCCGCCCGGCCGATCACCGACGGATCGTGGCTGGCGGCCAGGAAGCTCACCCCGCGCTCGCGGCTCAGCTCGGCCATCAGCTCCATCAGGGGCCCGCCGTGGGCGTGATCCAGGTTGGCGGTCGGCTCGTCCGCCAGCACCAGCAGGGGATCGGAGACCAGCGCCCGGGCGATGGCCGTGCGCTGCTGCTGCCCCCCGCTGAGCTGTCCCGGCCGATGCCGGAGGCGGTCCGCCAGCCCCACCCGCGCCAGGATCCCCTCGGCGCGTTCCCTGGCGACGGCTTCCGTCGCGCCCTGGAGCTGCAGGGGCAGCATCACGTTCTCCAGGGCCGAGAGGACCGGCACCAAGTTGAAGGTCTGGAAGACGAAGCCCAGCCTGCGCAGGCGCACCTCGCACCGCTCCCGCTCCGGCAGGGCCGAGACGGGGCGGCCGTCCAGCACCACCTCGCCGGCGTCGGCGGTGTCCAGCAGGCCCGCCACCTGGAGGAGGGTGGTCTTGCCGCTGCCCGAGGGCCCGGCCAGGACCGCCAGGGTGCCCGCGGGCACCCGGAGGCTGATGCCGAACACCCCGGCCCGCTCCCCGCCCAGCTCGTAGGCGCGGGTGACGTCCCGCAGCTCAAGCATGCCCGGCACCCCCGGTCCGCCGGCGCGCCTCGAAGGCCCGCACGGCCGCTTCCGTTCCCCCTTCCACCACCTCCCCGACCAGGTCGTAGGCGTGCCCCTTCGTGATCCGCACGGGCTGGAGGGTGTTCTCCTCCGGCTCGCCGCCCACGATGAGCACCCCGCCGTCCACCTCCGGGGCCTGGCCCTGGTGCCTTCCCTTGAAGATCAGCTCCGTCTCCTCGTGCCGGCCCTCCACCAGGACCTCCAGCACCTGCCCCTCCAGGGCCCGGTTCTTGGCGCGGGAGATCTTCTGCTGGAGCTCCATGAGGATCCGCTTCCGCTTCTGCTTCGTCCGCTCCGGGACGGGGTCCCCGAGGCCGAAGGCGGGCGTGCCCTCCTCCGGGGAGTAGGTGAAGACACCCACGTGCTCGAACCGGGCCTCCTCGACGAAGTCCCGCAGGTCCGCGAAGGAGGCTTCGGTCTCGGACGGGAAGCCCACGATGAAGTTGGACCGCACGAAGACCCCCGGGACCGTGCGCCGGACCTTCCCGAGGAGCTTCATGAACGTGCTCCTCCCGCCCCCCCGGGCCATGGTCTTCAGCACCCGGGCGTCGGCGTGCTGGAGGGGCAGGTCCAGGTACTTCACGCAGTTCCCGGTCTCCGCCATGGCCCGCAGCAGGCCATCGGTGAGCCGGTTCGGATAGCTGTAGTGGATGCGGAACCAGCGGAGGCCCTCCACCGTCCCGAGCCGGCGCACGAGCTTCTCCAGCGCGTCGGGATCCCCGAAGTCGCGCCCGTAGTCGGTGGTGTCCTGGCCCACCAGGTTCACCTCCAGGATGCCCTGCGCCACCAGCTGCCGGGCCTCGGCCTCGATGGACTCCGGGGTGCGGCTGCGCTGGGGGCCCCGGATGGAGGGGATGGCGCAGAAGGCGCAGGCGTGGTCGCACCCCTCGCTGATCTTCAGGTAGGCCGAGGCCCCGGGGGAGGTCAGGAGGCGCGGGCTGTGCTCGTCGTAGAGGTAGGCCGGGTCGCGCTCGGGCTCGAAGAGTCGGTCGTCCGCCCCGATCACCTCGGCGATGTGCTCGATGTCCCGGGTCCCCAGGCAGGCGTCGATCTCGGGCATGTCCGCCAGGAGCTGCTCCCGGTAGCGCTCCACCATGCAGCCGGCCACCACGAGCTTCCGGCAGGCCCCCTTCTGCTTCATCGACGCCGCCTCCAGGATGGCCTCGATGCTCTCCGCCTTGGCGCTCTCGATGAAGCCGCAGGTGTTGACCACCAGGATCTCGGCCTCCTCCATGCGGTGGGTGATCGTGTAGCCCTTGAGCTTCAGGTGCCCCAACATGACCTCGCTGTCCACCAGGTTCTTGGGGCATCCCAGGGACATGAACCCGACCTTCGCCATTCTCGCTCCAGATCTACCAGAGTAGCCCGTCCGGGCCGGAACCTGCTGGTAGACTCGAACCATTCCCCGGGAAGCCGCGCATGAAGATCTCCCTGCTGGTGGAAGGAACCAGGCACGTGGTCGATCTGACCGAGGAGGGGATCACCCTCGGCCGCGGGGACGCCGCCACCCTCCGGATCTCCTCCAACGCCGTGAGCCGCGTCCACGCCAGGCTCTTCCTGAAGGACGGCAGGCCCCACATCCAGGACCTGAAATCCCTCAACGGCACCACGCTGAACGGCACCCTGGTCACCGGCCCCACGCCCCTGCGCCCGGGCGACGCCATCCAGCTCGGCGAGGTGGACATCCAGTGGGCGGAGGAAGCCGCGGCCCGCTCCGGCGCCGAGGCGCACCCGGCCCCCGGCCCCGCGCTCCCCCCCCGGATCTCCCTGGAGGATCGGGCCTTCGACGCCTCCGGGAGCATCCTGGTCCCCCACGCCAGCCTGGAGGCCATGCTGGCGAGGCACCAGCGCGAGAAGGCCTCCGCCGAGGCGGACCACCTCTTCCAGCTCCTGGCGAGCATGGCGGGCAAGCTGCTCCGGACGGCGGGCCTGGCCGAGCTCCTCGAATCCGTCATGGCCCTGGTCACGGCCCAGATCCGATGCCAGCGCGGCTTCATCCTCCTGCGGGACCCTTCGGGCGAGCTCCGGCCGGAGTACGCCTGGGAGGAGGCGCCCGGGGCCCTCACGAACCCCATCAGCCGCACCATCGCGCGCACCGCCATGGACGACCGGGTGGCCATCCTCACCACCGACGCCCGGGTGGACCCGCGCTTCTCGGCCGGGGAGAGCATCCGGATCCACGGCATCTCTTCCGCCCTCTGCGCCCCCCTCATCGTCGAGGACCAGGCCCTGGGGGTGATCTACCTCGAGAGCAGCCTGGACAAGGCCGGCTTCAGGCGGGAGGACGAGCACCTGCTCTCCGCCATGGCCAACTTCGCCGCCGTCGGCATCCAGCGCGAGCGCGAGGCCCGCTTCCGCCAGCGCCTGGAACGCTACCACAGCCCCCAGGTGGTCGGCGAGATCCTCAAGGCGGCCCAGAACCTGGAAGCCCCCGTCCTGCAGGCCCAGCGCTGCGAGGTGTCCGTCCTGTTCGCCGACATCTCCGGGTTCACCCGGATGTCGGAGGGGATGGAGCCCCTCCAGGTGGCCGCCGTCCTGAACCGCTCCTTCGAGGTCCTGACGGAGCAGGTCTTCCTGCGGGGCGGCACCCTGGACAAGTACATCGGCGACGCCGTCATGGCCTTCTTCGGGGCCCCCAGTCCGGACCCCGACCACGCCAGGCACGCCGTGGAGGCGGCCGTCGCCATGCAGCAGGCCCTCCTGGCCATGAACGAGGACCGCCCGGAGGGCTATCCCGAGCTGCGGATGCGCATCGGCATCAACAGCGGGGAGGCTTTCGCGGGAGACATCGGCTGCGAGAAGCGCATGGACTACACGGTCATGGGCTCCACGGTCAACCTCGCCTCGAGGCTCGAGAGCCAAGTCGCCGGTCCGGGCCAGATCGTGGTCGGGCCGAGGACCGCCCAGCTCGCCGGCCGGGAGGATCTCCGGCAGCTGGGGCCGGTCCGCCTGCGGGGAATCGAACGGCAGGTCCGCCCCTTCGAAATCTGCTGGAACCCGTGAAATCAGGCTCGCCGGGGGCCCCGGTCCCTGGCGTTTCGCGTCATTCCGCCTCTTTCGCGGTTCCGCTCTTTTTACTGGGACAAACCGATCATCAGGAATGAAATAATGTATTTCGATCCCGCCACGACATCCCGGGAACCCATCCCAGGGAGGTCGTGGTAAATCTGGACAGGATTCATGTCTTTCTCCCAGGTCACCGATTAGACATTCAGGGTCCGCGACCATGTCCTCCGAACGCAGACAATATCGACGCATTCCCATGGGGGCCACCGTGGCCTTCCAGGAGATCACTTTCACGCGGGATGCGGACCCGGCCCTGAGCGACTACCTGGACGTCTCCGGCGGGGGTCTGCTCCTGAACTCCCCCCGGGAAATCCCCCTCGGGACCCTCCTGAAGCTGGAGCTGCGGGTGCCCGGCTGGGGCAGGCACCAGAACCACTTCGGCCCCGTCCAGGATCTCGACGCGAGGCCCCTGGTGGCCGTCGGGCAGGTCGTCCGGGTGGAGGCCCTGGAGGGTGGGCAGTTCGAGCTGGGGATCAAGTTCCTCAACGTCTACCCCGACGACCTGGCCGCGCTGCTGAGATACATCGAAGCCATCCCCACTTCCCCTGAGCCATGAGCCAGAGCAATCAAAGGAGATTCCCTTGAAGATCCTCATCGTGGACGACTCCTCGACGATGCGCCGCATCATCATCAACACCCTCTCGCGCATCGGCTACACGGACATAGTCGAAGCGGAGCACGGCAAGGCGGGCCTGGAGAAGCTGGGCCAGGGCGGCGTCGAGATGATCATCACCGACTGGAACATGCCCGAGATGGACGGCCTGGAGTTCGTCCAGAACGTGCGCGGCCAGAACCCGAACATCCCCATCCTGATGGTCACCACCAACGCGGCCAAGGAGGACATCGTCCAGGCCCTCCAGGCCGGCGTGAACAACTACGTGGTGAAACCCTTCACCCCGGACACACTGAAGGAAAAGATCGAGTCGCTGCTCGGATAGGGAGCTTCCATGGACCAGTCGGAAATCGACGCCCTGCTCAAGGCCGCGGGAGCCCAGCCCGCCGGGGCAAAGCCCAGGAAGGCCGAGGCGGCCGGGGAAGGCCAGGTCATCTCGGAACTGGACGCGGTCACCGCCGTCACGGAACGCGAGACCAACAAGGTCATGGACCAGCTGGACCTCATCAGCCAGCTGGTGGGGAAGCAGCAGCAGCTCATCACCGAGGTGATGCAGCAGCCGGGCGCCCAGGACAAGGCCGTCCAGGAGGCCATCCGGGAGATCATGGCCTCGGGCAAGGAGATCCAGGACAAGGTCTTCGAGGCCATGGACCTGATGCAATTCCAGGACATCACCCGTCAGAAGCTGGAACGGATCGTGTTCCACCTCCGGCAGATCCACGACTACATCGTGGACCTGCTCGGCACGGGCCTGAAGAACGAAACCGAGCGGGCCTCGATCAGCCGCTCCATCCACCTGACCGGGACCACGCCGGACGAGCAGAAGGCCCACGCGGACGCGGTGGTGGAGGAATTCCAGAAGCGCCAGAAGAAGGACTAGCAAATGGCAACCACGGATCTTCAGGCCAGGAAGGCCGGCGACATCATCCCCTCGGGTCAGCTGGTCACCTTCACCCTCGACGGCGTGGAGTTCGGCCTGGACATCGACCGCGTCCAGGAGATCACCCCCAGGGTGGACATCACCCCGGTACCCGGGGCTCCCAGCTTCGTGCTGGGCGTGATCAACCTGCGCGGGACCATCATCCCCGTGCTGGACAGCCGGCTGCGCTTCCACCTGCAGCCCCAGGCCGCCACGCCCAGGACCCGCATCATCGTCATGAGCCTGGCCGGGCAGAGCACGGGCCTCCAGGTGGACGCGGTCTCGGAGGTGGTCCGCCTGGAGGACCTGACGATCCGGGAGACTCCCCCGCTGGTGGCGGGCGTGCGGAGCGACTACCTCGCGGGCATGGTCACGGTGGGCGCCCGCCTGATCACCCTCATCGACCTGGACAGGATCCTCGACAGCTCGGAGTTCAGCCAGCGCCAGCTCCTCCTCGAGAGCAACACCGCGGCGCCCGTCTTCGGCGCGGCCGGCCTGGAGGGCCAGGAAGAGGCGGCGGCCGAGGAACTCCCCTACGTCACCTTCGCCCTGGGGCAGGAATCCTTCGGGATCAACCTCCAGCAGGTGGAGGAGATCATCGAGATGCCCGCGGTCACGAAGGTGCCCGATGCCCCCGGCTACGTCCTGGGCGTCATCTGCCTCCGCGACCAGGTGCTTCCCCTCCTGGACTTCATCCAGCTCCTGCGGGTGGAGGACGCGGACCAGGTCCGGCAGCGGGAGATGGTGATCCTGCTCAATTTCGGGGAGGCCAAGCTGGGCATCGCCGTGGACGGCATCCAGGAGATCATCCGCCTGCGCGAGGAGGAGATCCTCCCTCCGCCCCAGACCCTGAGCGAGAACGAGGCCTCCAAGTTCGAGGGCGTGGTGGTCCGGTCCGACCGGATGGTCAGCCTGATCAAGGTCCTCAACATCATCCGCGGGGACGACCAGCAGAAGATCGCCGCCATGGGGACGAGCCTCCTGGCCAGGCAGGAGGAGGAGGTCCAGGTGTCCAACGACCTGCCCCTGGTCGTCTTCCGGCTCGGGGCCGAGGCCTACGGGCTCAAGCTCCACGAGGTCCGCGAGATCATCATGGTCGGCATGATCACGCCCGTGCCCCGGGCGCCTTCCTTCATCGACGGCGTCCTGAACCTGCGCGGCGAGGTGATGCCGGTGATCGACCTGCGGGACCGGTTCGGCCTGCCCCGCCAGGTCGCCACCAACCTCTCCCGCATCCTCATCACGCCCATCGGGGGCGTCTTCACGGGACTCGTGGTGGACGCCGTGGACGAGGTGAAGACCGTGGACCAGCGCAAGCTCGAGGATCCGCCCCGCGTGGCCTCGGCGGGCGCCAACGCCTACATCCAGAAAGTGGCCAGGACGGACGCGGGCGTGGTGTTCATCCTGGACCTCCAGCAGCTGCTCACCGATGTGGAAGGCAGACAGCTGGAGACCTTCCAGGGCAAGAAGAGGGCTGAACCATGAGTGACTTCTCCCTGGACGATCCCAGCTTCTACGAAGATTTCCTGGTGGAGGCGCAGGAGCACTTCGAGCTCATCGAGCAGAACTTCCTGACCCTGGAGGAAGCCCCGGGCGACCTGGACATCCTCAACGGCATCTTCCGCAGCGTGCACACGATCAAGGGCGCCTCGGGCTTCCTGGGGCTCACCAAGGTGCAGAACCTCTCGCACATCGGCGAGAACCTCCTGGACGAGCTGCGCAAGGGCCGGATGAGCGTGACCCCGGAGGTGATGGAGCTGCTCTTCGAGACCGTCGACGTCCTGAAGGTGCTGGTCGCCGACGTGGGCGTCAACCTGCGGAAGCAGGGCACGCCCGAGGACCCGGACATCAGCGGCCTGGTCGGCCGCCTGGAGGCCTTCCGGGACGGCGGCGCCAAGGCCGTCGCGCCCACCCCCAGGCCGCCCGCGGCCCCCGCGGTCCCGGAGCTCGACCTCCCCGACCGCCTGCGGGGACTGGACGCCGCCGCGCGCAAGGCCGTCCGCGAGGAGCTGGACGCCGGCGGCAGCCTCGTGGCGGTGAGGGTCGAGCTGCAGCCTTCGGTCCTGGGCACCCCGTTCAACCCCATGACCATGATCTCCATGGCGGACCTGGTGGGGAAGCTCGTCCACTCGACCACCCTCATGACGCGGTCGCCCCTCCTCGACGACTTCGAGGCGGACCAGTTCGTCTTCGACCTGGTGCTCCTGATCCGGCCCGGCGAATCGGCCGCGTCCGTCAGCAAGCTCTTCAACGGCGTCAAGAACGTCCGCTGCGAGTACTTCCACCTGACGCCCGAGGGAGTCGTCCAGCTGGAGGCCGAGGTCCCTGCGGCGCCCGCCGTCCAGGCCCCGGCGGCACCCGTGCCCGCGCCCGGACCCGACGTCCAGGCCGCCCTCGAGGCCAGGAAGGCCCAGGCGCCGCAGGCCCCGGCCAAGGCCGACAAGGGCAGCGACACCATCCGGGTCAGCCAGGCGAAGCTCGACACGTTCATGAACACCGTGGCCGAGCTGATCATCAGCAAGACCATGATCAACCACATCGTGGAGCAGTTCGAGGCCCTGGAGCTCACCGGCACCCAGGACGACCTGGTGAAGGAGCTTCGGAAATCGAGCGTCTACCTGGACCAGGTCAGCAAGGAGATCCAGTCCTCCGTGCTCAGCATCCGCATGGTGCCCGTGAAGACCATCTTCACGAAGTTCCCCCGCATGCTGCGCGACCTGGCCAAGGCCAGCGGCAAGAAGATCGAGCTCCAGATGGTCGGCGAGGAGACGGAGATCGACAAGAGCCTCATCGAGGAGCTGGGCGATCCCCTGATCCACCTGATCCGCAATTCCGCCGACCACGGCGTCGAGGCCCCGGACGTCCGCGTCCGGCAGGGGAAGCCGGAAACCGGCATCGTCACCCTCCGGGCCCGCCACGAGGGCGACTCGGTCCTCGTGGAGATCGAGGACGACGGCAAGGGCATCGACCCGGCCGTCATCCGCAGGAAGGCCCTGGAGAAGGGCCTGATCACCCAGGAACGGGCCGACACCATGTCCGACGAGGAAGCCGTGGACATGATCTTCCTGCCCGGCTTCTCCACCGCCCAGAAGATCACGGACATCTCGGGCCGGGGCGTGGGGATGGACGTCGTCCGCTCCAACGTCCGGCGCCTGAACGGCCGCGTCAGCGTCAAGAGCGCGGTCGGCAAGGGGTCCATCTTCACCCTGAAGCTGCCCCTCACCCTGGCCATCATCGACGCCCTCCTCATGCGGGCGGGCGGACAGGTCTTCGCGCTCCCCGGCACGGCCGTGGAGGAGACCCTCCTCGTCCCGCAGGACACGATCTCCCATCTCACGCAGCGCAAGGCCATCAACCTCCGCGGCGAGGTCCTGGGCATCTCCAGCCTGAGGGAACTCCTGCAGTTCCGGGACGCCAGGGGCCAGGAGCCCCGGGAGACCGGGGCCGACCTCCCCGTGGTCGTGGTCTCCACCCAGGGCCGCCGGATGGGCATCATCGTGGACTCCTTCATGCGCAGGCAGGAAATGGTGATCAAGCCCCTGGCGCCCTACCTCGCCAGCCTGCCCGGCATTTCCGGAGCCAGCGTCATGGGCGACGGCGGTGTGGTCCTCATCCTGGACCCCGCGGAGCTGATGGCCCTGGCGGTCCAGGAGGCGTTGTGAACCCTCCGGCCGCCGACTCTGTCCGCGGGGCCAGGACCAGGGCCGCCGCGGGGGACCGTGTCCCGGAAGCGGTCCGCCAGTACCTCACCTTCGTGCTGGACCAGCGGACCTACGCGATCCCCCTGGCGGAGGTGGCCGAGATCACCCCCAACCAGGAACTGAACCGCATGCCCCACATGCCCGGGAGCGTGGAGGGCCTGCTGAAGCTGCGGGGCAACGTCCTCCCGGTGATCAACCTGAGGGTGCGGATGGGGCTTCCGGACACGGAGGCGCGCCTCTTCGAGAACATCCTGATCCTGGACCTGGACCAGCACCACATCGGGATCCTCGTGGACCAGGTGGCTTCCGTCATCTCGGTCTCCCCCGAGCAGATCACGCCGGCCGGCCCCCTGCTCCGCGGCGTGGACGGCGGATGGAGCACCGGCTTCCTGGTCCTCCAGGACCGGGTGGTGGTGGTCCTGGACGCGCGCCAGCTCACCTCCCTGGGCAGCGCCAAGGCCCGCGCGGCGACCACCGGCAAGGACGACCTCGCCCAGCGCCTGGACCAGGACCTGGAGCAGCTGATCGCCCTGGCGCCCTCGCGCGCCGAGAGCGATTCCCGCAGGCTGATCCCCCAGATGGAGAACGCCATCTCCCACACCGAGGAGGAGATGGCCAAGGTGGTGGAGCGCATCGAGGCCATGCTCGCCAGCGCCGATCAGGCCTTCCACGGGTTGAGCCGCCTCAAGCACGAGGTGATGCTGGGACACCTGCCCGGACAGGAGGCCGCCATCGCCGAGATCGAACGGATCGGCGCCCAGGTCCAGGAGCAGATCTTCGAGCTGCTCCAGCGGATCCAGTTCCAGGACATCGCCAGGCAGAAGCTGGAGCGCGTCCTGAACCACCTCCGGGGACTCCAGCTGATCGTCGGGCAGAAGTTCCGCGATCCCGGCAGGGCATAGGCCGGACCCGGGGCAATCCGGGAAAAGACGGAACCGCGAAACTGCGCGAATGGGCGCGAAACAAGGATCCGTGTTCGCAGCCAGGGCTTTTCAAGGGCATTCCGCTTTTTTGTTTTTCATCCCTTTTATCTCTTTCATCCTTGTTGTTATATTTTTGTAATTGTTGTAAATAAAAAACAATAATTAAA